>OBKR01000010.1_pt1 | contig 290818 bp, 287 predicted proteins | sample 1518991 | NCBI WGS metagenome assembly OBKR01 (sample SAMEA2452117, study PRJEB22498) | human gut metagenome | biome: human feces; feature: human gut; material: feces | place: Australia | collected 2012
TCAACGAATTAACAAGTTTATTCGTCTTCAGCTATTCTGTTGTCAAGGTTCAGATAAACAACAAGCCTTTATTTTAATTCTTTGCTATTTATAAATTTAAATTCAGGCTTTTATTTTGTGAGGATGACCGGATTACTTAATTTCCTCCAGCTGTATATTTTCATACTTCATCAACACTGGCCTTTCGACCCTGCGAACTAATTTCTTTTGTTCGCCCCGGTTCTCTCAACCGACATTTACTATCATATGCCATCAATTTTAAAAGTCAACACCTTTTTTAAAATTTCTTTTACAAAACTTAAAATTCCCTCAAAACAAAAGAAAAAAGGCTATTTTAATCAGCCTTTTTAAATTAAGTGTAGAAAAAATGTTTGAGAAATCTTATTCTGACATGCCCATTAACTTATCCATCACTACATCCATAACAGCAGGAGCCAATTCTTCGCCGAATTCTTCCTGTACTATGCCGTATATCATTTCAAATTGTTCCATGTAGCCTGCCACTCTATCCTGAGTTGCTGCATCTACTTCACCTACTTCAGCGGCAGCCGGAGCTGCTACAAAGAAATTATTATTAGCAAGAAACTCCATTACTTTTGAGGGATCTACCTGAGTTTCTTCATGCTGATTTGTTAAAACTTGTTCTTGAGGCTGTTCCTCTTTTGAAACATCTCCTCTTCTTTGAGGCATGTACCCGCCTACGCCGTAATTGCCATATCCTGAAAGTCTTCCGATTCCGTCTGCCATTTTTCTACTCCTTTTTCTTTTCTTTATGTTATGTATATCGGCATTTTTTTTGAAAACTTTAGGGTTTTTTAGAATATTGTTACAATTCGTTACATATGCTTTAGAAATTACTTATTAAGCCCAAAACATTTTGTAGCTGGAGGTTTTTTGCAGTTGACATTAAAGTTGCGGAAGCCTGTTGCAAAATCTGGTTTCTAATATACGCGCTCGACTCTTTCGCGACATCCGCATCGCGGATGGTCGATTGGGTAGAAGTCAAATTGTCAATGCTCACACCAATTGTCTCTAGTGCCGACTCAAGGCGATTGAACGCAGAACCAAATTCTGTCTGCTTCTCATTGATTTGTTTGAGATACTCATCAATCTGCATAATCGCATTGCGTGCGCTTTCAGCGCTGGACAAATCTAGAGACAAATTCAAACCGAAACTAAGATCGAGAACTATTTGCGAACTATCCATTGAATTTACACCAACCTGAAAATCAATAATATTAGGAAGTGACGATTGATTTACCTCGTATGTTATTTGTTTAAGAGGAGTTGTTTTTATAGCTGGAACACTTCCCCCATCAGTACAATCAGAGTATATTAAATTACCTCCTCCGATTCCTATCAAACCAGGATTAACCGTATTATAATATTTTGAAGCTGAAATCGAAGTCATAGAGCCCTGATACCCAACAAAAGCACCTGTTTTATAGCCTACATAAGGATCCGTTACCACACCGTAAGTTGAAACTGTAGAGACAGTAAAACAATTTATTATGTTAGCATCCTGATTACTATAACATTGTCCCAAACGTCCGACAAAACCTCCTACACTAGAGTCTATATGTGCAACTACATTGCCCGAAGAAAAACAATTTTCTACATTTCCCTCATATAACCATCCAGCAAAACCTCCTACTAAATTTTTCCCGCTAACATTCCCAGTTGCATAACAGTTCTCGATTTTATTCACTCTATCTTGAGTTATACCAATTACCTCGCCTACAAACCCACCTGCCCCATCAGTGCTAGTTACATTTCCGGTTGCATAACTATTTATCGTTTTATCAGCATAAAAAATTAATCCTACCAAACCACCTGTTGAAACAGTTTCTCCATACACATCTGCTGTAGAATAACAACTGTCAATTGAACCTTGAGACCTCCCTGCAAGTCCGCCTGTATATTTATCAAGACCTGTTACTTTTCCTGTAGAATAGCAATTATAAATTTCTCCATAACTTGCACCACACAAAGCACCAATATGCTCAGAGCCTGTTATATCAACATCCACAATTCCAACATTTTTTATCAACCCTTTAAAAGAACCAAATAAACCTTGTTCGTTTTTATCAGGACTATTGATTTTTAAATTTTCTATAATATGTCCGTTGCCATTAAATTCACCCGTAAAAGAATTTGAAGTAGCGCCTACAGCTGTCCAATCATATCCAGCTAAATCAATATTATCCATTAGAATATACTTACCACTCAAATCATTTTCCATTGCTTGGAGTTCTTCAGCGGTTTTAATAATCGTATAACCCTGCGCTAAAGCCTCTGCTTCGCTCAATGGTTTTATTTCTTCAATAAAACTTCCCCCAGGTTCAGGGACTTCTGGTTCTTGTTGAAAGAGTTTTACTTTATTGTATTCTGCTGTAAACAAAGTGCGTTTGCATTCGGCAAGGCGAGCTTCTGTTTCTGATTGGATAGCTTTGAGAGAGTTTGCGCCATAAGTGTCGTTGGCGGCTTGTTCGGCGAGGTCGCGCATGCGGGAAAGGTGGTTTGAGACGAGGTCTAAGCTATCCATCGCGGTGGTAAGCATGTCCAGTCCCATTGCAGCATTGTCTTGTGCCACAAAATAGGAAGACAATTTGCTGCCGAGTTTTGTGGAGATGGAGTAGTTGGCTGCATTGTCTTTGGCGTGATTGATTTTGCGGCCAGTTGTCAGGCGCTCAATGGCTTGGTTTAAGCCCATTGAGGAGGTTTTGAGATTTGATTGGATGATGAGGGAGGAGAGGTTTGTGTTAAGGTTAATCATATTACCCCCTCACCTTACCCTCTCCCGTAGGGCGAGGGAGTATGCTACCGATTGAGCGTAGAACGCATGGTTGGTATTTTTTGTATAGGCGTTTTGAGTCGATAGCGGATCGTATTAACATAATGTTTTCTAACTCTACTACAAGTATAAGCGTGTACGAAAAACGCTTATACAAAAAATATATACTATCCCTTCTCTTCTTAAAAATTTCAAGGGCTAGAAAGCCGCACCAATAGATGGTTCCAGCCCCCCCCCCTACAGCTGTAAGGGTTTCAGGGTAATTGAAACAACTTTTTCTCAACATATCCATATATATAATATATTCCACATTTTTATTATTAATAACAATTTATTTACAAAAATTTACAGATTAAATTTTTATTAATATGTTTACGTAAAAATACTGTTGTAATATAATTATTATTAATAAGTTAATGAAAGAGTGAGAAGGTATGAAAGAACAAAAAATTGCAGTAATCGGATTTGGTATCTGGGGACGTAATATTGTACGTAATTTTTATAATCTTAATGTTTTAGATACAGTCTGTGATTTAGATGAAGAATCACTAAAAACTGTAAAAGAACAATTTCCGGGTGTTAATGTTACTAAAGATTTCAAAGATATTATTAATAATAAAGAGATTACAGGAGTTGCAGTTGTAACCCCGAGCCATACACATTTCAAAATGGTAAAGGCTATGCTTGAAGCCGGTAAAAATGTTTATGTTGAAAAACCTATTTCTACTGTTGCTGATGAGGCCAAAGTCTTAACAGATCTTGCAGAAGAAAAAGGGCTTGTTCTTATGGTTGACCACCTGCTTTTATACCATCCTGCCGTAAACAGATTAAAAATGCTTATTGAAGAAGGTGTGCTGGGTGAATTAGTTTATGCACAAAGCGACCGATTAAATGTTAATTATCATAAGAATGACAGAAGCGTTATGTGGGATTTAGCTCCGCACGATGTATCTATGATTGCGTACGTTACAGGTAAGAGCCCTGTTAAAGTTATCTCTGCAATCGGATGTTCTTCCGACAGAAATGATATTATGGACATTACACATATCGGCGTTGAATTTGAAGGCGGTATGATTGCACACATTTCTGACAGCTGGATAACACCTCAAAAACATGTAACACTACTTGTAAGAGGCACAAAGGCAACTGCCATTTTTGATGATACAGCACCTACTGACAAACTCAAAGTTTACGATAACTTCAAGCCGGCTAATTCACAAAATTATGCACTTGATTATCTTGAAATTGAGCCGCTTAAACTTGCCTGCCAGCACTTTGTTAATTGTTGCGCTTCAGGTCAAAAAGCCCGCTCGGACGGTGCCAATGGTTACGCGGTTGTGAGTGTGCTTGAAGAAGCAGAAAAAATTATGCTCGGCTCAAAAGTTGAAGATTTAAATAAAAAAGACTTTGCACTTTCGAGAATGAAGATATAGGGGTAAATGTATAAAGTTAGTAGTCTGTTCCAAAGGGAGGCGGAGTAGGCTCAACAAAAGTTGGTAGTTTTATTAAATGCCTCCCGCCCAAAGGTTGAAAAAAGAAATGGCTAATTTTATATCTATATTTAGAATTTTTGTAATGTTCGCAGCAGTGTATCTAATATACTCCTGCCAGGGTAACACAGCTGCATATCTCTGGGCACTGGCTTTAACTATTATTGCTTTTGCTCTAGACGGTTTAGACGGTTATGTTGCAAGAAAATTTCATGAAGAATCAAAATTCGGTGCACTTCTTGATATTATGGGCGACAGAATTGTTGAAAACACATACTGGATTTTATTTGCTGTTATGGGATGGCTCAATATTTTATTCCCGTTGATTGCAATTACAAGAGGTTTTATTACAGATACAATAAGAAGTGCAGCAATGGAACAAGGTTTAACTCCTTTTGCAATGCAGGTTAACCCGGTATGCAAATTTATTACAGGTTCTAAGTTTATGAGAATAAGCTATGCTGTTGCAAAAGTTCTAGCATTTGTTTTAATTATTGCAGCTAAAATTCCGGTTTGTCCGAATAGAGAAATTATCTGGACAATTGGTTTCTGGGCAGCTGTATTTGCGATTGTATTCTGTGTGGTAAGAGGACTGCCGGTTGTAATAGAAGCTAAATATTTGTTTGAGAAAAAGAATGATTAATATTGTTTTATATGAACCGGAAATCCCGCAAAATACCGGAAATATTGCAAGATTATGCGCCTGTACAGGTGCATCTCTATATCTTGTTGGAAAACTTGGTTTTGCACTAACAGATAAATACACTAAACGTGCTGGAATGGATTACTGGGAAAGTGTAGATTTGCATAAAGTTAATTCTATGGACGATATGTTTAAACAGTTTCCTGATGGAAGATTTTTTTATTTGACAACAAAATCAAAAAAGAAATATACAGATATTACATTTCAAGACGGAGACTTTATTGTTTTCGGGCCGGAATCAAGAGGTCTTCCGCAGGAATATGTAACTCAAGAAAATGCAATTACAATACCGATGGTAGAAGGACAGCGCAGTTTAAATTTATCAAATTCTGTTGCAATAGTAGCTTATGAAATCATACGACAACTCAACTTATAAAATGCCAATCAGAGCACAAAACTCTAATAAAGGGACTTTTGGTAAAGTTTTGAATTTTGCCGGCTCTAAAAACTATATCGGCGCGGCATATCTATCGACGGTTTCAATCTTAAAATGCGGCGGCGGGTTTGCAGCTCTTGCGACGGAGAAAGATATTATACATTCTGTATCAGCCCTGCTTCCAGAAGCTGTATATCTTTCAAGACAAGAAGGCTTAAGGTCAATAAAAGATTTTTCTGTCATTTTAATTGGCTGCGGTTTGGGTAAAAATAAAACATTATTTAAAAAAGTAATAAAACATACGTCTTCTCCGATTGTTATTGATGCTGACGGGCTGAATATTCTTGCTGAAACAGACATTAAACTACCGGAAGAAACGATTATTACGCCACATCCACTTGAAGCAGCAAGGCTTTTAGGAATTAGTCTAGATGCAGTTCTGGCTGACTTAGAAAATTCTGCTAAAAAATTAGTAGAGAAATATAATTGCACTGTTGTTCTAAAAACACACAGAACAATTATTACAGACAAAGAGAATTATTTTGTTAACCAGCATGGAAACTCGGCACTTGCAAAAGCAGGTTCTGGAGATGTACTTGCGGGAATTATTGCAGGCTTGTTAGCACAGAAGATACCGCTTTACGAAGCGGCAAGACTTGGAGTTTACCTCCACTCGCGCACCGGTGAAATCGCTTCGGAAGAACTTACAGAATACTCTGTCCTTGCATCAGAACTTCCAAAATACCTGCCATTAGCCATAAAAGAATTATTATGATTCAAATTTAATACGTCCTGTTTGATTAATAACAACAGGTTCATTCAAATGCTTAATATATTCGCATGCCAGAAAATCTTTGTTAAATGGATAATTTATACATTCTTCTTTTGGTGCCAAAATATCAAAATCAGCTCCATCAAACATCATAAATGAATCCATTGCCACTTTATAAAATTTATCATCACTTGGGTTATCAACATCTATTTTGATTTCATTACCGTCTTTATCAATAATGCTCATGCCTGTTAAAATTCCTTTTTCAGGATTTACAGAATATGTCATACCAGAAACGGCCATCAATCCGGGTTTATTTCCCTGAGATCTATAAGTATCTTCTATTGCATGCTTAAAGAAGTCAACAAGTTTTCTTTCCGAAACATCTGCGACGGAAACTCTGTCTTCAAAAGGAGCAATATCTTTAATATCACGAGAATCAATTACACCTGGCTGGAAAAAACTCCTTGTTCCGCTGTTATTCCAAATCGCAATATCAGTACCTAATTCCACCCGCATGGCATCGCACATGAAATTTGCATGAGCATTTTCTTCAATCAATGTAGTTGGAGGAGGCGTAACTGATTTAATGTATCCGACTTCTTCCGGCTGTCCTAAAATTTCATTAATTATATACTGGTTAATCATATTTTTCTGGAAGAGTCTTGTTTCACCCAAATTATTCTGTATCTTTGTAATCACTCCGTCTTTGTCAAAAGTAAGATTAAGTCTGCCAAAATAATTTCCGTTTTTTCCGGCTTCTGTTATAACAACAGGTTCTCCTGTCAGAGAATAGAGGAGGTTTTCTCCTTCTTTAACATCTTTTATTAACTCATGTGTATGACCGCCAATAATAACATCTATTCCTTGTGTCTTTTGTGCAACTATTTTATCTGTTTGATTTCCCATATGCGACAACAGGAATATTTTGTTCACCCCTTGTTCTTTTAGTTCTTGAACTTGCTCCTGAATATCTTCTATAGTATCGTCTAAATCTTCAACAGAACAATCCATATGGTATGATGGATGAGTAACCCTTGCTGTTAAATCAATTGGAGCAGCGCCTATTAAACCTATTTTTTCCCCTTTCACCTCTATAATTGAAGATTTTTTTATAAACTTATTTAACTCTATATGTTCCTGCTCTTCAACATCATCCGGATCTTGAGTTTCTATAGGAGATTGTTTTAGATTAACTGCAAAATAATCTCCATTGAATCCATTAATCGTATCTACAAAATCTTTTTGCTTTGTATCAAGTTCATGATTTCCCAGGGCAGAGCCGGAAATGCCTGCCAAATTCATGAATTTCATTACAGCTCTGTTTACAGCTTTGTTCTTTTCATCTCCGATGTCGTTATCACCAGCAGAGAGTTTTAAATCACCTTTGATACCTGATAAAATTCTTGTCATATTATTTGTCTGCCCGTGAAGATCATTCACATAACCAACAGACATTTCAAATACATCTTTTTCAGGAGTCTTTTCAAGGTTATTATGTTTAGATATATCCTGAGATTTTCTAAATGTAAATGTATATGGGTTGATATTAGATAATGCTACTTTTATATTCATATTTTCCTGCTTTTTGAATATTAAAACTTCTAAAAATAAATTTTGCTTTTAATCTTCTTCATGTACAAACTTAATTCTGCCAACTTGATTAATCACAACAGGTTCATTCATTTCCTTTATATATTCACAAGTCAGCACATCTTTATCATATGGGAATTTCTCCACATAAACTTCTTCTGGAGCCAGAATATCGTAATCAGCCCCGGCTGACATCAAAAATTCATCAGTTACCACTTTGTACATTTTATCTTCACTAGGATTTTCGACATCAATTTTATGTTCTTTTCCTTCCTTATCTATGAAATTCATAGAAATGAGTTCACCTTCTTCAGGATCTACAGTATAGTTCAATCCTGAAACTGCAATCAATCCCGGTTTGTGTGCAGAAGTTTCGAATGTCATCTCGATGGCTTTCTTAAAAGCATCTACAATAGTCTTTTCAGAAACATTTGCAGTTACCACATAATCTAAAAATGGCGCCATTTCTTTTACGTCTCTGGAATCAACAACACCTTCATGGAAAAAGCTTCTAACCCCGCTATGATGCCATAACGCTATATCGGAATTTGTTTTTTCTCTCATTACATCACATACAAAATTTGCATGCGGATTTTCTTCTGCTAAATTTTTAGGCGGCGGTGGTGCCTGTTTTATATAACCTACTTTTTCCGGAACGCCTAAAATATTGTCAAATACATACTGGTTAATCATGTTTTTATGGAATAATCTTGTTTCACCTAAATTATTCTGAGCTTTAGTAATAACACCATTTTTATCAAAAGTCAGGTTTAGTTTTCCAAAATAATTTCCATCTCTACCTGCTTCTGTCATTATTATTGGCTCACCTGTTTTTGAATATAATAAATTTTCCCCTTCTTTAATATCTTTTATCAGTTCATGGGTGTGACCACCGACAATTACGTCGATTCCATCAATATTTTCAGCGACAAATTTATCTGCTTTATGTCCTAAGTGCGATACAAGAATAACTTTGTTTATATTTTGTTCTTTAAACTTATCAATCTCATTTTGAATTAGTTCTATTGTATCATCCAAGTCATCAACAGAACAATCTGTGTAATAATTAGGATGTGTTAAACGGCTCATCATATCAATTGGAGAAGCTCCGATTAAGCCAATTTTTTCTCCTTTAACTTCTACAACTGCAGATTTTGTGAGATGGTTCTTTAAATCTGCACGTCCATATTTTTGGATATCTTCAGGGTCTTGTTCTTCTAACGGAATTTGTTCAAAATTTATAGAAAGCATTAAGCCATTAAATCTATTTATAGCATCAATACAATCTTTCTGTGACATATCAATTTCGTGGTTACCTAATGCAGAGGCTTTTATGTCTGCAATGTTTAAAAATTTTGTTGTCGCTTGATGTATAGCATCATTCTTTTCATCACCAATGTCATTATCTCCGGCTGAAAGCTTCAAATCCCCCTTTATACCAGACAATATTCTCATCATGTTATTAGTTTGTCCGTGGGCATCGTTTACATATCCTATAGACATTTCAAAGGAGTCCATTTTAGGATTTCGCTCTAAATCTGAACCTTTTGGCTGGCTAATATTAGAATTACTTTTAAAGCGGACGTTGGCGATATTAAAATTAATTGGTTGGATATTGAAATTCATATATAAAACCTTCTACTCTACTATAGTAAGTCTTATAAAAATTAAATTTGCTAAAAATTTTAAAAACTTTACAATAATTTACATAGATAGACATGTTAAAGCTTTTCTTATCACCTCCTCTGAATTTGAATGATCTTGAATAGTAGGCATAATTTTTTCAAGAACATCTTCTATCTCATTTTCTTCATACCCGAGAGAAAGTAATACAGCTTGCGTATCGTCAAAAGCCTGAGATTTTGGAAGTTTGCAGGAAGTTCTTGGCAATTCTGTTTTCATCAATTTATCTTTAAGCTCAAGAATAATTTTTTGTGCCAGCTTTGGACCGACTCCTTTGGCTCTTGTAAGTTCCTTGAAATTTCCATCAATAACCAATGAAATTAAATCACAAGCATCAAACTCATTTAACAGTGCAATTGCCATTTTTGCACCAACGCCGGATACAGATAAAAGTATCTGGAAAATATCTCTGGTTTCTTTATTAGAAAAACCATATAAAGACATTGCATCTTCTCTATGTGTTAATAACACATAGACCTTTTGTATTTCACTCTCATCAACTTTTGTACAGTTAAAATCAATCTCAGTAACTTCTAATAGATATCCTATACCCGAAACATCAATAGTTATAAAAGTCCCTTTAGAAGTTTTTCTTTTATCAGAAATAACCCCCTTAAAATAATCAAACATACCCCGCTCCTTTTATAAATAATTATATAACAAACAATCAAATCGAGATTCACCTTTACAATCGGCGGAGTAGATGGGCATCACTGCTACAAAATTATTTTACCCCCTTTACAATAAATTTTGTTTTGTGTAGTATAGATTTGTTACCAATTAAATATCTTTGGAGGAGTGCCAGAGCGGTTGATTGGAGCGGTCTTGAAAACCGTCGTACGTGCGAGCGTACCGTGGGTTCGAATCCCACCTCCTCCTCCATTTTAAAAGAGCCTCAAAAGGCTCTTTTTTTAGTGCGTTTCCGCCCTGTTATTAAAGCTGTAATTTAACGGGACATTTTATCTGCACGCATAAAAAGATTATTGTAGTTTTTTGTCCAGGTTGATTTGTACGGCTAGATAGATTATTTTGGTAAAGTAGGCTTTGTGTGGGCGTTTTCGGGTCGGAAAAATTAAGTATTCCCCAAAAATCAAACTGGAAAACTGGACTTTTTCTGGACTGTACGGATAGATTGAGATTTGTATATTATCAGTGAGATACGCACCAAATTTGAGTTGTACGGATAATTTGATTATTTCGGAATAGTCCAGTTCCGCAAAATTTTACAAAAAGCAATTTTTTTTGTAAAAATTCAGGATAAGGTTGGAAAAATTTTCCAACCTTGTCTTAATAATTATTAAATTAATTTTTATATGCCTTAATATGCGCTCCGGCAAATGCACCATCCATTTCTTCTAGATTTTCTTTGGATATTAAAGTTTTATCAAAATCTAATCCGTCAATAATTGCTTTTGTATAAATATGTACAGGTTCAATAGAAATATCTTTAAAACCTATATTTTTAAGTATTAGTTTATAATCTTCAATAGGTATTGCCCCTGAAATACAGCCTGCCCATAATTGTGCTTGTTTTTTTATTTCCGGAGAAACTGGTCTTAAAGATACAACATCGGCTATTGCAAGACGTCCGCCATCTTTTAAAACTCTATATGCTTCGGATAATGCTTTTGTTTTATCTTCAGTAAGGTTAATGACACAATTAGAAATAATTGCATCAACAGTTTTATCTTCAAGTGGAATATTCTCTATAAAACCTTTTATAAATTCAACATTTTCAACACCCATTTTTTCTTTGTTTTTATTTGCAAGTTCAAGCATTTCATCGGTCATATCCAGTCCATAAATTTTTCCTGTTTTTCCGACAAATTTTGACGACATAAGAACATCAATTCCGCCGCCGGAACCTAAATCAAGAACTGTTTCCCCTTCTTTTAATTCTGCAAATACAAGCGGATTAGCACATCCCAAAGAGGCTTTTATCGCATCTTCAGGTATATTTTCAAGATAATCGCCATCATAATTTCTTTGCGCTCTGCTGATTTCCTGACATGAACAACAAGTTTTCTTTTTGGCAATTTCGCCATAATAGTTTTGTACTTCTTTTTTTACATCAAAATCCATAATTTATCTCCTGTTGACTTAATAACTACTATATGCCATAATTGGAATATAGTATACAACTTAGTATATTCCGTTTTTGGAATAAAGTCAAGACCAATGAGGTATTTTGTGGCAAAGAATTTATATGAAAAAAAAGCACTTATATTTAAAGCTCTTGCAAATCCTGTGCGTTTAGAAGTTTTGGATATGTTAATTGACGGTGAAAAGTGTGTTTGCGAAATTCAAGAGAAACTGAAAAAATACCAACATGCTCATATTTCTAAAAGTTTGATAAAACTTAAAGAGGCAGGTTTTATAAAAGACAGAAAAGAGGGTTTAAATGTCTATTATTCTCTTAAAATTTGCTGTCTTGGAGATTTTTTTAAATGTTTGAACAACATTTTGGATTCTGATATCTCTAATTGATTTATATATAGTTTGTAGGTTGGGGTTTCTACCCCAACACAAAGTGTCCAAAAATAATCAAACCATCTGTAACAAGAAATCAAACCATGTGTTCTTTTACAATTATTCGGCAAAGTTGGCTTTGTGTTTAAGCTTTAGCGGTCGGAAGTAATCGTTTTACATGTTACAAAACGGTCTTTTCTTGGGCATCATTGTCCGATTACTGTCCAAGAATTGTCTTAATTTTTCTATTTTTAAACCAATGTTATAGCCTATTTCGTCCTCATAATCTAATTTGTACGGATAAAACGATTATTTGACATTTTAAGTAAATAAAGTCCGGTTCGTATATTGAATAAAATTATGTTCTAATGATACAAAAGAAGGAAAAAAGGAACACCTTTCCGACTTCAGAGTTAATCTGTATGTATGGACGAATATATAAATATTAACAAAATCGCAGAATTAAAAGGCTTAAAAAGTACCCGTGCTATCAGACTTGCAATTAACCAAGGTAAATATATTGCAAGAGAAGTTGAAGTAAGAGGCGGAAAATCATATGAAATTCTTTATTCTTCATTAGAACCGGAGATACAAGATAGATTAGATGAAGAAGAATTAAAAACAACAGCAATTGTTCCGTTTGAAAACAAGGTGAATTTTGTATCAGAAAATGCAAGATTAACAGCACTTGCAAGAGTGGATATAGTAACTGCCTTATACAATATTCGTAAAAAATATCCGACTAAAAAAGAGGCTGATTCAGTATTTTTAGATTTATATAACAGCGGAATGTATTTACCACAAATATATAAATTTGTGGGTTCAATTTCTATAGGTACACTTCATCGTTGGGTAAAGACATTTGAAAATTATGGAACAGATGGGCTATTACAAAAACGCAAAACTAATAAACAAGGTGAATATAATACGATTTTGAATGAGGAAATGAAACAGATATTTTTGAAATATTTGTTACACCCGAATAAATTTAGTATCGGAAAAGCTATAAATTTAACAAAACATATTCTAGAAAAGCGAGGATATGAGAATATTCCTTGTAATCTAACATTCAGAAGATTTACGGAGAATTTTAAGAAAAACAATTATTCAAAATGGATTTTATTTAGAGAAGGTGAAAAAGCATATCACGATAAAATTGAACCGTATATAGAACGAGATATTTCTAAAATTGAAGTAGGAGATGTTTTGGTAGCTGACGGACATGTTCTTAATTTTCAAATAATCAATCCATTTACAGGAAAGCCGACCAGAGCAACTTTGGTCGGCTTTTTAGATTGGAAATCAACAGCATTAGTCGGATATGAAATTATGATGAGCGAAAACACTCAATGTATAGCCTCAGCATTAAGAAATGCCATCATTAATTTAGGTATGATTCCGAAGGTAGTTTATCAAGATAATGGTAGGGCTTTTAAAGCAAAGTATTTTCAATCTTGTGATTTTGACGAAGAAGGGTTTAATGGAATTTATGTCAATCTCGGTATCAAATCAGTATTTGCTAAGCCATATAACGCAAGAGCAAAAGTTATTGAAAGATTCTTTCTTGAATTTCAAGAAGAGTTCGAGAAGTTAATGCCAAGCTACATTGGAACAAGTATTGAAAACAAACCCGCTTGGATGAAACGAGGAGAAAAATTGCATAGAGATATGCATAAAAAACTCTCCAATAATTACATTCCAACTATACAAGAATTAATAAAATACATTGATTGCTGGCTCGATTACCATAATTCAAAACCTTGTCCTAATAACCGTTCAAAAACTATTCAAGAGATGTTAAATGATATTTCAAAAGAGAATATTGATAAAAGTATTTTGAACGACCTTATGATGAAAACAGAAGCAAGGACAATAAATAAACATGGAATAACATTTCTTGGAATGCATTATAGGAGTGATTATTTATTGGATTTAAGAGAAAAAGTATTTATAAAATACAGTTTGTTTGACCTTTCAAAAGTCCTTGTGTATTCAATAAATGGTGAATTTTTATGTATCGCAAGACAAGTTGAAAAAGTTCATCCAATGGCAAATCATTTGGGAACAGTAAAAGATATGGAACAATTTAAGCAACAAATACAAAAACAGCAACGCAGATTTAAGAGAGTGAAAAAAGAGTTCTTAAAGTATTTCCCTAAAGAAAAAGCAGAAGCTATAGAGATTGAACAGGAAGAAGTTATTGAAATTGAAAAATTTGAACAGACTAAAACACCACTAAAACGCAAATTAAACTTTCGGGAACAGCAAATGAATGTCCCAGTATTTAACGCTGATTATGAAAAATATGAATGGTTAATGAAATACGGTTGTACCAATCCTGAACAAAGAAAGTGGTTTGAGGGGTATTTAAATAGTGATGAGTATGCCAATTTATACGCAGATTGTGAACATAATAAGAAAAATGTATTTGACCAAGAAGGAGTATAAAGATGAATAAAGTATTTGTAAAAACAAAGAACGTCAAAAACTTTGTATCATTAATGGAGGAGGTAAAACAACTACCTAATAATATACCTAAAATTATTCTTGTTTATGGAGAATATGGTCTTGGTAAATCAGAAACTATAAAGTGGTGGACTTTTAAAAATGATTGCATATATGTAAGAGCAAACCAAGGTATGACAAGTCGGTGGCTGTTATCTGAAATTGCAGAAGAATTAGGAGAAGAACCGTTTTGGCATATTCAGGAAACTTTTAATTTAATAGAGAAGAAACTTAAAGAAAATCCAAAACCTATAATAATTGACGAAGTAGATTACTTGCTTGAAAGAAATACAATAGAAACACTGAGAGATTTGTATGATACAACTTCTTGTCCTTTAGTGCTTGTTGGAATGGGCAACATTGATAAAAAACTTTCAAGATATCCTCATATTATAGACAGGATTTATAAGTCATTTAAGTTTGAACGATATGATTTTGAAGATGTAAAACAGATTTTAAACGAACTAACACAAATCCATTTTACACCTGATGGTATAGAATATCTTGCAACAAGAGTTAACCAATTTAGACAAATTGTTAAATTGATAAATAAAATAGAAAAACTTGCTATTACAAATCAATTAAAACAGATTGATGAAAATATTTTAAGGAAATTATTATATGGAAGATCAAATATTGAAACTTTGCAGAAGGCTCAACAAATTTACGCTTGAAAATTTAGAAATTTTATCTGAAATTCCCAAAACAAAACTTTTACCGATATTGTCAAAATTTGTTGATGAAAATAAAATAACAAAGCGGGAAAATGAATATTTGTTTCAAAAAAGTAAAATTTCAGTTCAAAATTATTCCATATTTAAAACATACCCTGCAATAATAAATGATATTGTATTAAGATGTTTTTGTGAAAACATAAATTCGATAAAAGCATCTAATATTGCAAATATTGGTGAAAACCAAATTCAAAGCTTTTATACAATATTCAGAACTTTGATTTACCAAAGGCAAAAACAAAAATTAGATTTCTACTATCTAAAATCTCCACAAAAAGCACGTTATAGAAAGTTTTTTAATCAAGAAGTATATTTATACTTATACTGCAATCAAATTTTTGTATCTGAAAATCTTTTAAAATCATCTGAGGATAAAACCTTTTCTCCAGATGAAAAAGCAGAGTTTACAACTATTTATTGCTATCTTTCAAGAAATTTAACACATAATAAAATGGCTACTAATTTGAACTATAAAATAGCAGAAACCTTATGGCGAAGAAAAAGAGAGTTTAAGGATTTGTATTATGACTTAAAAATGTTAGCCGGATTTTAGTAATAGAACTTCATAAACTTTTCTCCGATTTTATTTTTGGGTTGTATTCCTTTGGCAACGAGTATTTTGGAGTGTTTATACTTATTTCTTGAAAATATTTTTTTAAGTATAGAGCGGATTTTGAAGTTTACTTGCGGGGAAATTTCCCCGACTGCAAATTGTTACCTGTTTATTATTCTGAAGAAGTAAATATAATAAAACTTGGTAGCTATTATATACAAATACAAATTTCGTCAAGACCACTTCATATTTCTTCGTAAAAAACAGGACAAATATTTGTCTTTTTTATAAAGCAGATAGATAAAGTGTTTGAGGTGAATATTGTAAAAATAGCATTTTTAAAAAATCTTATTATTACTACATTTTAGCTTTTAAAATTGTCACAAATTTTATGTCGGAATGTTAAGTGAGCTTTAAAAGAGATTTTAATAACGCTAAAATAAGGATATTTATGAAAGAAAATAAAGACAAAACAAATATATGGTTAGATATAGAAAAATCTGCTGAAATTTTAGGACTTAGCATCCAAACTCTTAAAAAGCAATGTAGGAGAGGTTACTATACTTTTAAAATTATCAGACGGGGAAAAAGAACTCATTACTTTCTTCTTTTAAAATCTTTGCCTGATTTTGCACAAGATAAGTATCTTAAAGAAGATGTTATAAATACTAAATATTCAGAAGCTCCTGATTGGGCAAAAGCACAGGCTGAAAAATATTTACCAATAATAAATGCATCAAAAGGATTAAGGGGAGAGGCTTTAAAAGATTTTATAGATAAGTGGAATTTAGAACATGAAAAGTGGTTAAACACATCCTATTCTTCTGTTATAAAAATGCGAAGAAGATTCTTTCGTTATGGATTAAGCGGTTTGTTATCGCAACACGGCAAACATTTATCAGGCTCTACTGTTCCGGATAATTTCTTTGAGTACTTTAAAAATTTGTATTTAGTTGAAGGAGCACCATCTATAAGAACTTGTTGGGATTTAACTCTTGGTTATGCCATCAGAATGTTTGATGCTAAAAGAGAAACATTTCCAAGTTATATGGCTTTTAAACGGCGATTAGATAAAGAAATTCCAAAACAAAGTATTTATCTTGCACGAATGGGCGAAACTGCTTGGAATAGAAAATATGGCGGATATATAGAAAGAGATTATTCAAATATTTTGTGTAATGAGGTCTGGGTATCAGATCACGCTCAAATTGATGTTGCCTGTTTTGATTCAGATAATAAAGTTGTTTTTCCTTGGGTTACAGTGTGGCGTGATTATAAATCAGGTAAATGGCTCGGTTGGATATTACAAACAGGAAATCCAAATTCTGATTATATTTTCCAATCTTTTTACTATGCTGCTGAAAAGTATGGACTGCCTAAAGATGTTATCATTGATAATGGTAAAGATTACCGTTCAAAGGATTTTGCAGGTGGTCGTCGAAGTATAAAAATTTCAACCAACAAAACAAAAACTCAGTCAATGTTGGCAGAGTTGAATATAGAAGTCCATTTTGCTCTGCCTTATAATGCTCAGACTAAACCTGTAGAAAGGGATTTTTTGAAGATAAAGGAAATCCTTTCAAAACATTTTATAGGTTATAGAGGTGGTAATGTTGTCGAAAGACCTCAAAAGCTCGCAAAAGAAATTAAATCCGGAAAAATTATGAAATTTGAAGATTTCAAACTCCTTTTTGATAAATATATTTTAGATATTTTAAATAAAAGACCTTCTCAAGGAAAAACTTTAAACGGGTTATGTCCGGATGAACTTTTCTATTCTGAATTTAAAGAAAAAATTACAACTACAAAAGATGCTTTAAAACTATTTTGTATGAGAACTTCAAAAGATTTTACTATCAGAAGAAACGGAATAAAAGATACAACTCTTGGGATAACTTATTGGGCTGATTGGATGATTTCAAAAATGGGCTTGAGAGTATATTTACGCAGAGATATAGAAGATTACAAAGAAGCTTGGGCATTCAGATGCGATAATGATGAATTTATAGGAACAGTGAATGCTGTAAAAGCTGTTGCTGCATTACATGCAGATAAAGTATCTAAAGAAGAATTTAAAGAGGCTATGTCTATTAAAAAACGCAATAGCAAAGTCGCCAAGGCTTATATCAAACAAACTCTTACAATATCTCCTGAAGAACAATATGAAAATTACAAAGCTGCTTATAACAGCACAAAAAAAGATTTTAATACAGATGTTAAAGTTTCAAAGATTGCAAATACAAATATGGATAAAACAGTAAGAAAAAAGAAAGAACAAGATGATTTTGGAAAATTTGATTTATCAATATTTTTGCAAGAAGAACCTAAACCAAAAGAAACCTTATACCTTTATGAAACCGATAAAATATTAGCAGAACGAAATAAAAAGTATATTAACTAAGAGGAAAAAGTGAAAAAAGATAAGTATTATGCGATTGCAGAAAATATGTATGTTGAAAAATTTATTACAGTTGCTGAAATTGCAAGAAGAATAGGAGTACATGAAAGAACTATAAAACGTTGGAAAAAAGACGGAGATTGGTCTGGTAAAAGAAAAGAATTTATTGAACATTTTAGTCTTTCCAAAGAAGATACGTTTATACAAGCCAAATTTATGCTTCAAAGTTTTAATGTTGATCTACAGAATAATCACAACATAGAGCCTTCCAGAATATATAAATTTACAAACTTACTTGAAAGTGTTGTAAGAAAAGAAAAAGAACCGATGAATATTGAAAGTTTTATTCGAACAATAGAAAAAAGGACAAATATAGACAAAGACATTATTGATAAAATTGTGGATAATTTGACGGATAGTGATTAATTATCTATAGCTTTTCAATATACCAAGTAGAATTTCCAAAGTGATTAAAATTCCATTGTAATTGAAAGTAAAAATTGTATTCCATAGAATTGTCATCTTTAAAGTTATAAGAATACTTATTTAATTGGGTTCTATGATAACTTTCAAAAGCAGTCCGGATTTCTTTTGCAAACTTTTTTCTAAATTCAGGATAAGTTATTTCTAAAGTTTCTCTTGTCAGTTTATTTTTCACTTTCATTTCGCTACGCTCCATTTCAGATACAGGCTCACAAGTTTCACCGTAGGTTCAACTGTTCGCTTTGCAAAAATCATCTTCAAATCCTCGTATGTTATCAAGCTCTATATTGTACCTTTTGCCCTGCTTATCAACGCAAGTTGCATAATCTATCTCAGCATCAGCAAATTTGTTTTTCCAAATACAAATCAATAAGCCGATTTCTTGTGTTTTTAAATTCAAAACCTTTGTGCCATAAAGTGCATAATCTTTTTCTGTCATTATTCTTCCCTTTCAAGTATCAAATCTGAATAGATATCATCAGGCTTTTGTGGGTCTATTAAAAACTCTTTCATAAATACAAATCTTTCTCCGTATGCGTTTTTACAAATTACAGTGTCAAAGTTATAGAATCTAATTACTTTGTAGTACTCGTTATCAGAGTTCTCAAAACCTCTAATCTTTTTAAGTTTGTATTTTTTACCTGTTTCAATCATTGCTACCTCTTATCAGCAATGATATTCATTACTCTTAATGAGTAAAATATCAAGTAAATACACACAAAACGTATCATTTAGACATAAAAAGTATTTTAATAATGAACAATTATATAAAAAGCGGATAACAGCCTTTTTAAACGAAGTTTTTAAGTAATGTATAATTTCCTTATCTCTTATGAGTATAAAATTCAATACAGAGCCTTTTGAACACTTTTTGAACGGTATTAATATCTTTTTTGAATATTACCTTCCGGATAATTTATAAAATAAGCATTTACAGTATCAGTATCTTGCCTTAAATTTTCAACTATTTGAGTAAGATTGTACAGTTCTTCTATATCTTGTTGAGTCCTGCAAAAATAATCGATTACAGTGGCTGTGTTATAAATCCGCTCAGCTAGTTTTTCTAACTTCTTAAAATCTTTTTGTTTAATCTTGTATTTCTTATTTTTACTCATACGACCTCCTTTTTTAGGTGTCGTATTCATCACTTAAACAAAAATATAATAGAAGTATATGTGTTAAAATATGTCACAAAACAATTAATAGAATAATTTATATTAAAACAAAAAAATATAATACTTGTTAATATATAAAACTATTATTTCTTATCTTTATTAAATTCATTCATAAATTCAGCTGTTAAAATACTTGTAGGAAGTGCAAAAAGCATAATTCCTATTAGTACCACAATACCTGATAAAACTTTTCCTATAGCTGTTATTGGGTAAACATCGCCATATCCTACAGTTGTAAAAGTAACCAATGACCACCAAAACGTATCTAGAATATTGTGAAAAGCATTAGGCTGGGCATCTGCCTCCGCATAAAACATAAAAAATGAGCTTATAAACATTAGCAAAAGCAACACCCCAAATATACTTATTAATTCATATCTTTTTCTATAAATGACTTTACCTATCATTTGTAGAGCATCAAAATAACGAGCTAATTTGAACATTCTAAAAATTCTCAGCAATCTAAAAGTTCTTAATATTCTTAAATCTAACCCCTTCAAAGGTAAATAAAATGGTAAAATCGCAAATAAATCTATTATCATCAAAGGTTTTAGGGCATCTTTTAATTTTTGCATAGATATTAAACGTAGAATATATTCAATAGTAAATATAATTACAGAAATTAATTCTATTTGATTAAATAAAGTTTTGTAATGTAAATATATTGTTTTATCAGTTTCAAAACCAAGACATATAATATTAATAATAATGATTATTGCTAAAAACATTTCACAAATTTTATTGTTTAAAAAATTATCAATTTGTTTTTTCATATTTACATTCCTACAAATTATTTATAAATTCCTTAGCACCATTAAAATCTAGGCATTGTTTTTCATATGCTTTATTCAGAATATTATCTGGTAGCAAATAATCAAATTTCTTTTTATATTTTAAAGATTTATCAACTAAATTAATTACGGAATTTTTATCAAGATTTGAAAAATTAATTGATTTTAAAATTTTAATTAGTTCTTGCTTTCTACAGGTTGAATAATAACCAATTCCACCATCTTCAATATCTACACCACAATATTTAAAAAGCAAACCTATTGTATTTTTGATTCGAGTCCCTTCCAAAACTGTAAAGATATTACTATCATTAGTTTTTACATATGTTTTATAATTTTCAAATCCTTCTTCTAAGATTGGAATTGATGCTTGAGATAAATACTTCGGGATATAACAATTCTCATAAATTTCTAACATTTTTTGATGAATTGTCCTGTGTATATTTTGAGATCCCCCTTGGAATTTAATAGGTTTTTTCCCATATGCTTTTTTTACAATTATCGTTTGAATTTTATTTTTGAACTCAACTATTTCCCATCGCTTACCAGCTAAAAGAAAATGACTTCCCTCTTTTAAGAATAATAAATTTCCTCCAGATATTTGACCTATTTCCTTACCATTACAAACAACTTTCCAATCTTTTGGAGTTATAAACGCGGCATAGAATTCATAATTCTCAACAATTTTCTCTCCCAGTTTGCTTAATGTAATTATTCCATTAGGCATTTGATAAATAATTTCATCTGAATTAAGCTTTTGTAATATAGCTATAAAATCCTCTTTAGAAAAATAATTATTAAAAGAGATATCTGCGATGTTATAATATATTTTAGAAGCATCAGCACCGCCAGTTTGTCCCAAATATGATAAAATTTGGTGAATAAAAGTTGAATAGTCAAATGTATTAGTTTCAAGGGGTTCAATGCTTTCTTTTAACATTAATTCAACAATAGCAATACTTTGAACCAATTGAACCCTGAACATATCTTGCCAAGTAGCATTATCATCGATATCATTTTCTTCAATATAAAATCTAAACTCTTTTCTTGCATTTTCTTTTCTACCACAACGACCAAGTCGTTGCACCATAGAAGCAACAGAAAATGGCGGAGCTAAAAATATCACTCTATCTATATTTCCAATATCAATACCCAATTCCAATGTATTAGTACAAAATACTGAAATATTTGATTCTTTTTTTAGTAAGTTTTCGCATTGCTCTCTGATATTTTTAGCCAAAGAGCCGTGATGGATATAAAAATTATTAGGGTAACTGTTTTCATAAGCAATATTTTGCATGGAATCACAATATTCTTCCAATGTCATTTTTGCATTTGCAAAAATTAGATTTTTACCTTGTTTTATGACATTAAATAGATCCTGTTTTAATTCGGAAAATTCATCTTTATCAACACCTACAATAGGAGGAATGTTTTTATAACATTTTATTAAACCAACAATATCTTTAGATTTATCGTTATCTTCAATTATTTTTACAGTGCTAGGGTTATTGGGATTTAACCATTCTGCTATATCAGAAAGGTTACTTATTGTTGCAGACAATGCAATTTTATAAGGTTGTATTTCTACAGTGTGTTCTATACGGTTAATTAAACTCTTTAATTGCGATCCTCTTTCATTACCAATAAAGCTATGTATTTCGTCAATTACAATATATTCTAAACTTTTAAACAATGATCCTAAAAATTCTGTCTTATTTAAAAATAAAGATTCAATTGATTCTGGTGTTATGAGTAATATACCTGCAGGATTTTTGATTAGTGAGACTTTTTTTGATTGATTTGCATCCCCATGCCATTTAGTAATTGGAAAATCTATATGTTTACAAAGAGCTTCTATTCTTGAAAACTGGTCATTTATAAGTGCTTTTAATGGTGATATATATAATATTTTTACAGAATTCTTTCCTTTATCTGCTATTTGTGAAATAATTGGAAGAAATGCAGCTTCTGTTTTCCCGCTTGCAGTAGGAGCAGATATTATCATATCGCTAGGATTATTAACTATATGTAAAATAGCTTCATCTTGAATTGGTCTAAAATTTTCCCATTTCATTTCATGAATAACTTTTTGTATTTTTTTATTTAATAAATAAAAAGGTTCCATTAATCTCCTAATTTTAGTGATACCAATTCTTCATCAATTGGTTCTTTATACTCCTGAATTTGTACTCCTGATAAGTAATTTGAGATATTTGTATCAGGATAATTCTGTAATTGGCTTAGTAAACCTATAAGTGCTTTAATAGATTCTCTCGGTGAAAGAAAAGATTTAGCACCTAACCTGTTCATAAGCCATTGCATAAATGTTTTAATATCGTTTTCAGAAACCAAATACTTAGTTTCATCATATTCTGCAAAAACATTTCTTATATTTAAAAATAACATATACAATTCTTCTTGAGATAAGTTGTCTAATCTTATCACGGGTCCAGTTAAATCTTTCATACCTCCTTTTGCAAAAGGATTATCGGCAAGTCGAGTTTCTAAAGCACCATAACTATACATACCCTTGTATTTATCTTCCAAAAATTCTGGTGTTCCACCAAATATAAACCCTAGATATTCTGTTGTCCCTTGTAACGAATCATTAATTATATTTAAAATTCTTTCAAAATTTTTATTTCTAATGTTTGATTTTAGCCTTGCTAAAATTGCCAATTCATCAATATTAACTATTAAACCAGAATATCCTGCTAATCTTACAAAACCTGCAAACAATTTTAAATATTCATAGAAATTATTATCATCGATTATTGTTCTTACGCCTAAATCGTTACGAGCATCAGTTTTTGTTGTATATTCTGCTCTTAGCCATCTTAAGACTTGTGACATTTTTATATCATCACCATTTTGGTATGCATTAATATAGGTTGTTAAAACTTTTGAAAAATCATAACATGCGACATATTTTTCTAATGGCATCAATTCTTTATAAATATTTTCTTCAGTAATATTTTCATTACTTTTTAATATTTTTGATGCCCATCTCTCAATAATAGATCTTAATGCACCACCATCAGGTTTAGTTTTGGTAGACATATTTGTTATTAGCTCAGAAAATAATTTTTGTGATTTCCCATCTGACGAGCATAATACCTTTTCTGTTGTAATATCTGCAGAAACTACCACTAAATTCTTTTCATGAGCAATTAATTTGGATAATGTTAGGAAAAAAGTTTTGCCTGAGCCATATTCCCCAATTATAAATCTTGTTTTTGCTCCGCCATCAGAAATTAATTCATAATCTTTTATCATTTCTTTAATTTCATCAGCCCTACCTACTTGAATATGTTGTAATCCAATTCGTGGAACAATACCTGCTTTTAGAGATTCTATAATTGCATTCTTTTCTTTTGATTTGATTTTTATTTTTTCCATAATAATTATCCCTTATTTTTTAATTAAACTAACAACGTCTTTATTTACAAGATATACATCATCATCTTCTTCAACAAGAAAATCACCAAATTCTTCGTTGCTCCACTCATTAATTTCATCTATTGTGCTGCTTAACATCATTCCTTTATTTTGAATAACATTTAGGAGTTCATTACGAGTCCAGTTTTCTTTTTCAATAATGATGTTTACGATGTTTTGTAAACCATTTTCTATTTCAGTTTTATCCACATCTTCTGAGTTAGTAGTTTCTATTGGCTCAGCTTTTAATATTTCGGCTTGTTCTTCGGCAAAAATTTCTTGTAATACACTATGAATTTCAGAAGTATTAATTTTTATTTTTTCTAATTTTTCAGCATTTAATTTTAACTCTACTTTTTCATTTGATTCAATGATTGTAGGTATTTTTGACCCTTTTCTCTGTGTACCGGTTCCTTTTTCAACTATAACAACTTCTTCTGTATTATTAATAAGTTCAGAAAGAGACGAATTCAAATAATCTTCAGAAAGACCAAGCTGTTTAAATATTTTTTTTAAAATTTTTAATTCACTATCCTTGATAATGCCATCTACTTTGGCTACAGAGATTATAAATTTAGAAACAGTTTCTTTACTACTTTCATTTAACATTTTAATTAGCTTTTTGATTGTATCATTTGTGTTTATTTCTTTTGTATGAACAATTAATTCTGTTCTCATTTGCAAACGCAGTCTTTCAGAAGGAGATAATGTAAATTCCTTTTTTATATAGTTTTCAATATATGACATTTCTATTGGAAGAAGTTCATTATCTTCTAATGCTATTTTTAAACCAATATCTGTAAATAATGCAGCCATATGATAATCAACAGGCGAAAGTTTTATAGGGAATTGGCTTTTATATATCATAACTTTTGAATTCTTTTTATATGGTTTTTGGTCAACATTAACATTTGGTTCAATTTCATATCCAAATGCTTCACAAGCATCTATAATTAAAGAAGATTGTCTTAATGTTGTTTTATCTTGCATTTTAAATCCTAATTTTTCTGCAATTGTACCTATGTCAGAAATTGTTTTTTCTCCAAAATCAAAATGATTAGATGAATAATTTATATTGTTTCTTAGTTTAGAAGGCAAGTATGCAAGTTTTTCAATTTCTGTCAAAGGATTACTAGAACTATCAAATTTTTTAACAGTTTGCTTAATTTCATCTTTTATTATTTTACGAGCCTGATTCCAAAGACGTTTTACCTTTGTTGATGGAACAATTGCGTTATAAGTGACAAGGTTACTAGTATGATAGTACGCCATAGCCATATAATAATTATATGTTTGTGTTTTTACACTATAAAGTTCTGATTCCTCAAGGTTTTCTGTTATCTTCTCAAAATAATAAGATAGTAACTCATTTTTTCTATCACTTAAATTATTGTATTCATCATTATTTAAGAATTGATAAGGTGAGAATTTTACATGATAATCTTCGCTTGGTGTTAAATTTTTAATTATTGAATTATATGCAGGATTGTACATATATTCTAGTTCGTTATTTTTTAAAAACACTAATATTTTATCTATTTCATCTTGTGAAAAATTCTTAATTGATAATATCAAGTAAACTATTAAGTCATATCCATATCTTAATCTTTTAAACTTATTAACTAAATCTATAATTTCAAATAAAACTTCCTTTTGATCCTGTTTTTCTACAAGAACCCTATATTCTAAACCATAATAGTAAATGTAAGCATAGCCTAATTCTTCAATATAAGGCTTTCCGTTAGCTAACCACTTTATAAAATAACCTTGTTGAGTTTTACTTATCTGATTATAATTTGGCCAGTAATTTAGTCCTTCTGAGGGAGTCTCTCCAAAATTTGGAGTTGATTTTGTATATATAGCAAATGGCATATCTGATTTAGAAGTACTGGTATAAAATAAAGAATTTGTAATTGTATATCCAAATAACTCAAGAGTATCTTTTTTTGAATAAAATTTAAGTTTTGGGATAGAGCTCCTGCTAAAATAATGTTGATTATATGTTGGATTAGAATACGTAGGCGTTTGATATTTAGCATTGTTATTTTGAGTATTTTTATTATTATTTGAAGCTGTAACAATGACAATTATTAAAATAATAAACAATAAAAAACTCATTTAATACACTCCTATTATTAATAATTGTACTACAAACATATTGTATCGATTTGTATGCAAAACAGAATAAATTACATTGAGTAAAGAGATAATTTTTATTTCCGATTAAAAATTTCTTCGACTTTTTCTTTTTTTATGTTAATTAATCCCAACCTTACTAAGAAAGCTTCTTTAATTTCCGTCTTTAATAAATTTTTGGATTTATCATCTGATATATTAAATTAAAAAAAATAACAATTTGTGGATAACATCCTACATTGAAGAGCTTGAATCTTTTTTATTGCATAAATAATTTTCTGGTATGTAATTATTGATTTCATTCACAATTATCACAACCTATTTAGGATTGTTTTTTATGGTATAATAGACAAAAGGGATTGAATTCATGAAAAATGAGATAAAGATTTTTGAACAAAATAACATTCGTTCAGCTTATAACGAAGAACAGGAAAAGTGGTATTTTTCTGTAGTTGATTTAATTGCGATTTTAACAGATAGCGAAAAACCTGCCAATTATTGGAAAGTTTTAAAGAATAGATTAAAAAAAGAAGGCAGCCAGTTGGTTACAATTTGTAACCAACTGAAAATGAAAGCTGCAGATGGCAAATTTTATAAGACAGATGCTCTTGATGTTGAAGGTTGTTTAAGACTTGTTCAATCGGTACCAAGTCCCAAAGCTGAGCCTGTTAAGTTATGGCTTGCACGAGTCGGATATGAAAGAATGAAAGAAATGTCTGATCCTTCAATCGCAATAGATAGAGCAAGAGAAACTTATCAAAAACTTGGTCGTTCTGAAAAATGGATCCAACAGCGAATGATGGGACAGGAAACCAGAAACAAGTTGACTGACTATTGGAAAGACCACGAAATAACCCAAAGTGAAGAGTTTGCAATACTTACAAATATAATTCATCAAGAATGGACTGGATTAAGTGTCAAAGAACATAAAAATTTAAAAGGTTTAAAATCTCAAAATCTGCGAGATCACATGTCAGAAGCAGAATTAATTTTTACTGCATTGGCAGAACTTTCAACTCGACAAATTGCAGAAAGTGTTAATGCTACAGGAATGGAAGAAAATAAAAAATCTGCCAAACGTGGTGGTAAAATAGCAAAAGAAGCAAAAGAAAAACTAGAACTTGAAACCGGACAAAAAGTCGTAAGTGATAGTAATTTTTTACCAACACAAAGAAAATCAAAACAAATACAAAACAAGAAAAAATAATGGAGCAATGAATGGAAAGTCAAATAATAAATAATGTAACAGATTGGTGGATGTTTGGTGCCACTATTGGTGCTGGTATTTTAACAGCATTGGTAACAATAATTACTGTTTTTTATACTAATAAATGGACAGCTGAAAGATACGAGAAAGATAAGATATATCAAAATCAAAAAAATAATTTAGTTATTATAAAACCCATTCTTAGATTTTGCAGTTTTTCTAATATAATTGATGAAGTGATTACATACAACATGAGAGAAAGGATTTTAGTTCTTTCTTCAGAAAAAGATGGTTTTGATTTTTATGACGATGATGATAAGTTGTATTCGTTCAATCATCGTTTTTTTTGTATTAAAAATGAAGCCCGCCATCAAATACATTCAGTAAAGATTGATATTAATTCTAGAATAACAACTGAATCTAATGCTACAATTGATGTTAATTATTCAAATTTTATCAAACTGTTGCGTAGTAACGAAGAAATAATTCTTAGAGCTCATAGTACAGAACAGCGAAATAAACTTTGGGAAGAACTTGAAAATAATCGCCAAGTAGAACTATGGTTTAGTTGTAATATTAATTATCTTACAAATGCAGATGAACAAGTATGTTATCAGTATGAGGCAAAAATTCAAAATATACCAGGACAAAGGACTGAATATGGAGTGTCCAATAATGCTAAAATTAGTATTGTTAAAGATGAATATAAAATTTTAGAGAAAGTAACGTTAAATACTAATGAAAAGCCTTCAGTTTTTAGAAACGTTCAAGATAATATTTTAATTGATAGAGTACGTTATACACACAAAAAAATAGGTGAAGCGCAGGCTCAAGGGTTAATGTCGCAAATAATGCCACCTTTTGGTAATAAAAATAATCAAAATGTTGCATCTACAAGTGATATTGAAAATAATAAGGAATATTTTGCATAAGTTTAAAACAGAATTGCTTGATAATGGAAGTATTTTTACTTCAGAAGCTGATTTTAAATATAATCTAGCTTTAAAGCTGTCTAAAGAACCAGAAATTAGTAATATTGTTATAGAATTTCCGGAAAAAGATAAGTATGTCGATTTATATTGTGAATATAATAAGATCAGATATTATATTGAATTAAAATATAAAACTAAAAAAATATTAATTAATAAATGTAGTCAAAAAATAGAATTAAAATCCCACTCAGCCCAAAATGATAATAGATATTTATTATATAGAGACATTGAACGATTAGAAAGTTTTATTGAAAATAAAGATAATGCTGTTGGGATTTCTTTATTTTTAACAAATGATGAAAATTATTGGGAAAATAACACGCCAAAATCTGCAATAAATTTTCCATTATGTGAAAAAAAGACTAATTTAAAAAATTTTTTATGTGAAAAATGTAAGAAAAAGAAATGTAATGATAAAAACAGACTCTGTTATTTAACTAGATATGGACAAGAGAAGAAAAAATCTCTTAAAATCAAACAGGCATATAATTGTAATTGGACGTTGCTAGGAAATATAAAAACTAATGATGATAGTAAAAATATAGCGTTTCGCTATTTACTAATTGAAGTTAAAAATAAATATAGAGAATAATTCTCAAATAATCTTTTTAACTGTTACAAATAATCATTTAAGGTGTTTCTTTACAAAAGCGTGAAAATTGTTTAATTTTGCCATTTAGGGGGCTATTTTGGAGGCTACAAAAGAAAAATATTGATTTTACTGGATTTTAGACAATCCCGCATTTTGTCATGTGTACAGATATTTTGTATAAAATTTTAATAAATAAGCGTTATTATTAATAAATTTTTAAAATAGACAGGTTTAAAGTCCTCTCATACCAACCGAAGTCAAGGATTTGGGAGCAAGATTTTTTAAATATTTCTATAATAAGTTCATGTTAGAAAAATCGGAGGCAAAAATGTTCCTGACAGAAGATGAATTTATTATTCTTAGTGCAATAAAAATCGGCTTAAATAATACAGAAATAAAAGAAAAATTTGGCATTGAACTAATCAAAAACGATTCAAGACTTAATGCTTTATATCAAAAATATGGTGTAAGTGGCATAAATGAACTTTTACAGATTGCTGATTTACAGAAAGTTGAAGTTCTGCCAAAAGAAAAAATTCCATATTACCAGTATGAAGGTTCAGAGCTTGTTCATAAAATCAAAATTTGCAAAAATGATGTAGTTAATCTAATTAAATTTTTTGAAAATGTATCAGACAGTGAACAAGAATATGAAATAATGAAATTATTTGACTGAATTGAAATCAAAAAATTAAACAGTTAATTTGCAGTTTCTTCTAAAGCCTGTTTATATTCTGCATCTCTAAGAGGTGTACTAAAAAATCCGCCGTATTCACCTTCTTCAAGAGAATTAAATACTTCGCCTGTAGGTAAGAATAAAAGATTAATTTTCTCTGAAGTTTCCTTGCAGTAACCCCAACTTCTAACCATAAGTCCAACATCAGGAACACTTGTTATACAACCGCCGTTTTTTATGACATCTGCATATAATTTTTTATTATCAGCATTATTTTTACAGGTTTGAACATCATGACTCCACCTGATACAAATTTCTTCATCACTTTGACATAATTTGTAGCGATTATTAGTTTGGAAATTCCCTAAATTTACATAAGTTAATCCTCCTGCCTATAAGATAAGTCCTGTAACTGATAAAGTATTTTTGGGAAGGTAACATTTTTGAGTTTCTCGGAAGTAATTTCATGATTTTTTTGAAATTTAATAGCCTGTTTTTCACTAGGGAACAATAAATCACTCGGTTTGTAATGCCTGTTATCTATCCCGAAAGTCATTAATTTTTGTGCATCTTCATAACTTACTCCATAGTCAAGCCTTAATTTATACACCACTTTGAATAAATCACAAAGGTCGGGAGATGAATAAATTATAGTCCATAGTTATTATTAAACATTTCTATCCTTTTTTGTTTATTAAAATAAAAACAGTGTATTGCCAAATGGCAAATGCACTGTTTAATTATATTACACCTTATTTTGCAAAAATTTCAACTCAGAATCATATAAATGATTTAAAGTTTATTATGAGGAATTTAAAAGATCGGAAACAATGAGAATGATTATTTATATAAGTATTTAGCCATTATAGTATAAACTTATTGTTATTTTCCAAAATCTATATTGTCATTTTTCTATAAAAATAATAGTTGGTTCAAAAAATTTTATACTAAAACAATTATAGAAAGGAGATACTATGAACATTGTAGAACCGATTAGACGAAAAAAAGATTTAAAAAAAATTGAAAGCATACTACGTAAACAAAGTTTGCGAGATCTATTACTTTTCACGATTGGCACAAATTGTGGTTTAAGAATCTCTGATATTTTAAATCTTGATGTTAGAGATGTCCAAAATAAAGATTACATAAGTATTACAGAAAAGAAAACCGGAAAATATAAACGTTTCCCGATTAATTCAAAACTAAAGCCCATGTTCGCCCAATTTACTCAAGGCAGAAAAGCTGATGAGCCATTATTTTTATCTGTATTCAATAATAGAATGGAAAGAACTCAATGTTATAGAATTATAAATGATATTTGCCGTAAGGCAGGAATTGATTATAATATTGGTACTCATACTTTAAGAAAAACTTTTGGATATCACCATTACCGAAAGTTTAAAGATATTGTAGTATTGCAAAAAATATTCAATCACTATTCACCGCAGGTTACGCTTCGTTATATAGGAATTGACCAGGATATAATTGACAATAGTTATAACAACTTTATCCTATAATATGTCAGAATAACACAACTTTCTACAAAACAACTCAACATATTTACACTTGTGTTGAGTTGTTAAAAAACACTTTACTTTTAACAAGTCTATCACAAAATAAAAAAATTACATAGTGGCTTACAGTATTATATTTAACAGATAAATATTTAAAGAGACTTCAGCTTATTTAAAACTCAACACAAGTGTAAATGAGTAGAGTTTTAAAACCTTTATCTAACGATGTAATGGAAAATTCTCTTAGGAAGTAAGCTTTAATAATGGGTAGCAGTATACCAATAAAAAATATCCAAGAAATAAATTGTATAAAAGATTTATACAGACAAAAAAATCAAATTAGTGAATTACTAATGTTCACATTAGCCATTAACACAGGAATTGATTTAATAAACTTATTGAATTTAAGGGTAAAGGATATTAAAAACAAAAAATATCTCTGTATTGAAAAAAATAAATCCATACCATTAAACGAAGAAATCTTAAAATTAATTGCTGAAGTTATAAAAGATAAAAAGAATAATGAATATCTATTCTCAAATGCAAACGGCAATAAGAGACATCGGACAACAGTTTTTTATTCTTTCAAAAATATTATCGCAGAACTAGGATTACGTAATAAATATTCGGTTGCTTCATGGAGAAAGACTTTTGCATATCATTACTATCACAAGTATAAGGATTTATCATATCTTCAGTGGTTATTTAATCAGACAAATATAAACATGGCACTAAAATTCATCGATGAAGATGAAAATATGAATCTTAGGTATCGGGATGGAATTAGTTTATAGGATGGTTTATGAGTAAATTTAATATAAAAATACTAGCTCACAGGGGCTTTTGGAAAGAAGAAACTGAAAAAAACACAAAGACAGCATTTGAGCGTGCTTTCAACAGTGGTTTTGGTATTGAAACAGATTTACGTGATATCAAAGGTGAAATTGTAATTTCTCATAATATGCCGCAAGGCGGAGAGATGAAATTTGAGGACTTATTAAAACTCCTAGATGGCAGAGATTTAACGCTTGCATTGAATATAAAAGCTGACGGTATGGCCGATGAGATTAAAAGACTGCTTGAGAAATACAAAATTTCAAACTATTTCACATTTGATATGAGCATTCCCGAGATGGTTTATCAACACAAAACAGGATTAAAATTCTTTACAGGTCAAAGTGATATAATACCTGAGCCAATTATGTTTGATAAAGCTGAAGGTATATGGCTTGATTCTTTTAATTCTGACTGGTTTGGAGAAAAAGAAATCAAAAATATTTTAAATCAAGACAAAGAAGTCTGTATTGTTTCTCCAGATTTACACAAAAGAGAATATAAAAAAGTGTGGAATATATATAGAAATATTAATGGGATAATGCTGTGTACTGATTATCCTATGGAAGCAAAGGAGTTTTTCAATGTCAAAAATTAAAGCAGTAATATTTGATATGGACGGAGTACTTATTGATGCAAAAGACTGGCACTATGAAGCATTAAATCAGGCTTTAGAACTATTTGGCTACAAAATTTCACGATATGATCATCTTGTTACTTTTGACGGGCTTCCCACGAAAAAAAAACTTGAAATGCTTACAATTGAAAAGGGCTTACCCAAGGGATTACATAAATTTATTAATCACATGAAACAGATTTATACAATGGAACATGTTTACATGAAATGTAAACCTCTTTTTTGTCACCAATATGCTCTATCAAAATTAAAAAATGAAGGTTACGGGCTGGCTCTCGCGTCAAATTCTGTCAGAGTAACTATTGATATGATGATGGAAAAAGCTGATTTACAAAAATACCTTGATTTTACCCTGTCTAATCAGGATGTTACAATGCCAAAACCTAATCCTGAAATTTACCAGACAGCGATAAAAAGATTTGGTTTAGAACCGCAAGAATGTCTGGTAGTAGAAGATAACTTAAACGGAATCAATGCAGCTCTATCTAGCGGTGCTCATCTTTTGAAAGTTGAAACAGTAAATGATGTAACTTATCAAAACATTAAAAATAAAATAAAAGAAATCGAAACAGAAAGCTCAAATCTAATTTTAGGAGGTGTTAGATAATGAATATATTAATTTTAATGGCAGGTTCTGATAAAGATTTCTGTGAAAAAGGCTACCCTAAGTATTTAATTGAAATTAAAAATAAGCCTATTATTCAGAGGACTATTGAGCTCTTGAAAACCGTTGGAAACAACATTACGTGTATTATAAGAAAAGAAGATCAGGATAAATATTTTTTAGGCGATACATTAAAAATTTTATGTCCAAAATGTAAAATTATAGAAATTGCTGGAGATACAAAAGGAGCTGTATGCTCAGCATTATTTGCAATAGATGAAATTAATAATGAAGAGGAACTATTGATAATTAATGGAAGTCAGCTTATAAAAACTGACATTAAGCCTGCCATAGAAAGTTTTCGGACAAGAAATCTTGACGCTGGTATTGTAACAATAAATGCAGTTCATCCACAATACAGTTCCGTTTTATTAGATGAAAATAACTTTGTCATACAAACAAGTGAGAAACGTCCGATTTCTAATATCGCATCTACAGGATGTTGTTACTTTAAAAAGGGTCAAGACTTTGTACGCTCTGCATTTGGGGTAATAGAAAAAGATGTTGATACACTCGGACAATATTATATAAGCGCCACTTTTAACGAAATGATTTTAGACAATAAAAGTATTGGAACTTATGAAATTCCCAAAAAGGATTATGTAACATTCTCAAATTACCAAATGTATGAAAATTATTTAGCACACAGGAGAGGTTAGAAATATGATTAATATAGTAATACCAATGGCTGGAGCTGGCTCAAGATTTGCAAAAGCAGGATACAAAAATCCCAAACCGTTTATTGATGTTTTAGGCAAGCCTATGATATGCCATGTTCTAGACAATCTGAATATACCAGATGCAAAGTTTATTCTACTCACAAGATTTGAACATTATAACAATGAACAAGAAACAGTTAAATGGATAAAGTCTAATTATAAAGTTGAATTTGTTATGATTGACAAATTAACAGAAGGTGCCGCCTGTACAGTTTTACATGCTCATAGATTAATCAATAATGATACACCTCTTTTAATAGCAAACTCAGATCAAATCGTTGATATGGATATTTCAGAGTACATAAATGATAGTAAAAAAAGAGGGCTTGACGGTTCTGTTCTTTGTTTTGAAGATAATGACAAAAAATGGTCATATGCAAAACTAGATAAAAATAGATTCATTACGGAAATTCGAGAAAAAGAAGTTATCTCAAAAAATGCAACAGTTGGAATTTATTATTTCAATAAAGGCAGAGATTTTGTAGAAAATGCTATTGATATGATTGTAAGAAATGAAAGGGTGAACAACGAGTTTTACGTTGCACCTGTTTATAACTATGCAATTAATCAGGGTAAAAAGTTTGGAATTTATACGATAGGTAAAACCCAAATGCACGGAACCGGAACTCCAGAAGATTTAGATAAATACATTGAAACGGTAAAAGAGCAGCAAGGAGCATTAGTATTATGAGAACAGCAAGACTTGAAGATATGGTAAAAGGGTGGTTTGTCGGGAATTTTGAACCGACACTTATAAAAACTAATGATGTGGAAGTTGCGGTAAAAAGCTACAATAAGGGAGATTATGAAGAAAAACATTATCACAAAATTGCGACAGAGCTCACTGTTATCATTCAAGGCAGAGTAAAAATGAACGGAGTTGAATACCAAAAAGGTGACATTATTGTTATGGAACCTATGGAGGCAACTGATTTTGAATGCCTAGAAGACGGCACACAAAACGTAGTCGTTAAATACCCTGGTGCTAATAATGATAAATATTTAGGGAGAGCATAAATGAAATTTAAATTAGGACAAAAAATTATAGATAAACTCCGCAATAAAAAACAGAATGAGAATAAAAAGCTTTTAGAGAATGTTCTAAATTGTCTGCAATCTATTTTACAAATAAATAATAAAATATTAGAACGTTCAAACTATGTTGGAGGCCAGAGATGGGAAATTGAGTTGCAAGAACGCTACAAAAATAAGCTCTATCTTGACGGATTTGGTTATAAAGTCTTTTCACAGAATGATGAAGACGGAATAATCAATGAAATATTTACACGAATAGGCACCACAAATAAGAAATTTATAGAGTTTGGCGTACAGGACGGAATTGAATGTAATAGTCATTTATTATTAGATACAGGCTGGTCAGGACTCTGGATTGATGGCAATAAAGACGATTGCAATAAGATAAAGACTTTTTTTAAAACTTCTTTGGAGGATAAAAAGTTAGCCATATTAAATGATTTTATTACAAAAGATAATATTAATGAATTATTTGCCAAAGCAGAATTTCAAGGAGAAATAGATTTCTTATCTATTGATATTGATGGTAACGATTGGCATGTACTGGAAGCCATACTAAAAAGAAAACAAATCATACCAAGAGTTATTTGTGTAGAATACAACCCGCTAATACCACCTGCTTCTGATCCGATGGATTGTTCTACAGATTACGTGCTTCCATATAAAGAAGATTGGATTTGGCCGGTTGATGACAGCCAAGGAGCCTCTCTGAGTGCATACTACCATTTGTGCAAAAATTACGGCTACCGGCTTGTCGGAACTTGCGTCAATGGTGTTAATGCATTTTTTATACAAGAAAATTTAGCACAAGACAAATTCATATCTGATAAAAATGGAGCTTTACCATTTTACAATCCCTGGAGGCATAGAAATATCAAATATTATACTCCTTTTGCTATGCCATTTTGTGATTTAAGAGAGTCACTGGCTGATAGAATAGATATTTACAAAAAAAACGGGTTAATTTAAGAGGGAAGATTTATGGTAAACAAAGTTGCATTCATAATTCCAACATATCCTCCACATTTTAACTATGCAAAAAATTTCTTAGACACATTTAGAAAGAACTATTTAAATTTGCAAGCTGATTTATTTTTTATTTTCTCTAATGAATCAGAAGCACAAGAATTTGGTGAATATGAATATAAAATTATTCTTCCTGATGAACTGCGTATTTTTGAAAATGGAGGCATAATTAATATCAAAAAGTTTTTTGCATTAAAATCACTTCAAAACCAATATGATTATTATATTGTTTTAGATTCCGAATCCGAAATAATAAAAAATGTCGATTTGTATTCAATCTGTAATAGTATATATGAAACAAAAAAACTGTATGGTAATACCGTTTGGAATTTTGAGCACATTGGCATGTGTAAAATAAGGGAACAATGTAAATCTCATTTCAAATCAAATGAAAACTTTTCAACTCTTGCAGAAAAAGAAAAAGATTTGTATTTATGGTTCTCAAACCTTCCTGTATATAAAAATGAATTTCTTCAAGACTTCTTTGTCTCAATAGATTTTAACAATTCAATTTCTACTCTTACCGGACTTGATTTTGATCATTACATATACATGTATTACCTTATACTATATCAAAATTTTAAAGTTGTAGATTTAAAAATGCATGGTTATCTCGGAGCTGGAGAAAATATGCCGGAAGGTTATTGTTATATTCCTGCTAATGCATTGAAGCATGATTTTTATATGTGTGCAAAGCAATCATTACATCTATGGAATAACAAAAATCTCTTTGTTGTTATTCAGATAGATAGAATATTAGCACGGCTGTTTTGGATAATAGGAAATGCTTTATCTGATTTAACCATTCAATATCACAATTTAGAGGAAAGAGTAAGAAATTTAGAAAATAAAGAAATTGAAACTAAACAGAAATCTAAATTATATAAATTCTTTCACATGTATGCACTAAGAGGGAAAAAATGATTGAAAAAATATCCATTGTAATTCCATATCACGGACGCCTCAGTCTTTTCAAAGAAACACTTGAATCTTTAAGAAAGCAATCATTTAAAGATTTTGAAGTCGTAATAAGTGATGACACAAATGATACAGAAAATATCAAAATGCTTATTGACAGTTACTCCGATTTGCATATCAAATATGTAAAATCAAGTATAAACCTCGGAGCGATTTCTAACACTTTACAAGGAATAAATAATGCAAGTAATAATTTTATACATATATTACACACCGATGATATTTTATCTCCTAATTGTATACAATTTGAACAAGAACTCATTAACAAATATCCGGGAAATTTATTCATAAACCATATTCATCATGCATTTGAAAATGAGTTTTATTCCAATGAACATAATGAGTATAAAATAGAATGCCCTAAAACATCCTGGCTAAAGTCTAAAATTTTTACAGATTGCACCGTTCCCAGCGCCTGGTGTTTTAATAAAAAAATTTTGAAAGATATAAATTTTACCAAAGGAGAATTCGCATTTGTATATGATTGGAACTTTTTATTTTCTGTATTAGTTTATTTATATAAAAATGAATTAACCTTCATTGAAATACCGCAAGGTTATGTAGGCTGGAGAGAACATAGCGATTCTGAAAGTACAAAAGGTATTCTTACATGTTTTACCGAATGGAAGCGTTTAGCATTGCTTATGGCAAATGAACTACAAGAGTGCGGGATTTTAAATAAGAAAGAGATTAAAAGAGTACTCAAAAAATCAGAAAAATGCAGAATTAAGAGAATAATAAAAGATTATGAGAAAAATAAAAAAAATTTTAAACTACCACAAGATGTGTTATTTAAGTATTACTGGAAACTATTACTAAAATTTATTTACTCTAAAGAGAAGCAGCCTGCTTCACATAGAATCATATATAGAATATTGGGTTTTAAAATATCTAAAAAAAGCACAAAAAATTATAAAAAATGTATAATAAAAAATTCTAAAGTACCGCTTATAATAGATGGAGATTTTTATAATTTAAAAAATTTCCCTATAAAAGCTAAAAATTATCAGTTGCAATCTGATGCCTATACAATACCTTCTCTTTGTATTGTTATACAGGGGCCAATTGTAAAAGAAAATGATTTTACATTAGAAACATGTAAAATCTATAAAAAAATTTTTAATAATTCAGAAACTATTATTCTTTCTACATGGGATACTGAAGATAAAAAATATCTAAAAAACTTTGAAGCTATTGGCGTTAAAGTTTTATTATCTAAAGCTCCTGATTTTGCAGGAAGGGCAAATCTGAATTATCAGATATTATCTACAATGAAAGGACTTAAAGAAGGCGAAAAGCTTGGTTGTGAATATGCGATAAAAACACGAACGGATCAAAGATTTTATTCGACAAATTTAAGCAGAGATTTATTTAATTTATTAAAGATTTATCCGCCTAGCCCCAATTATAATATGCACTCAAGACTTGTTGCTTTATCTTTTAATAGTTTTAAATATCGTTACTATGGTATATCTGATATGTTTTTATTCGGTAATACACAAGATATGCTCAAATACTGGAATTCACCCCTTGACACAAAAAAATATGAAGAATACAAAACAATAAAACAGAAAGATTTGTGGCAGCAATACTGTTCTGAGACATATATTGCTTCACATTTTCTCAAAAATATTGGAGTAACCCCGGAATATACTCTAAAGCATACCTGGAAAATATACAAAGATTTATTTATCTTTATTGATAAAGAAATTCTTGATATGTATTGGCCTAAATATACGAATCTTGATAGCAGGTGGCGTTTATTTAGGCCTAATATGCTTGAAGAAATGCACCATAGTGATTGGTTAAACTTGTATTTAAATGATGATTTCTTTATTAAAGAAGATATAGAGTTATTAATACCAAATATAGGAGAAAATTGATGAAAGTATCTGTTTTGATGCCAATATATAATACCAAAGAGGAATATTTAAGAACCGCGATTGAATCTATACTAAACCAGACATATAAAGATTATGAATTTTTAATTTATGATGATGCCTCAAATATAGATCTTCAGAGCATTGTTATGTCATATAATGATGAAAGAATAATATATAAAAAATTTGAGAAAAATCAAGGAATCTCGAAAATCAGAAATGAATTAGTAAAAGACTCGCGAGGAGAATACCTTGCAATAATGGATCATGATGATATCTCATTGCCTGAGCGATTTGAAAAGCAGGTTAAACTTCTTGATAATAACCCAAATATTGGAGTTGTAGGATGTTGGCATGGTTTTGTAGGTAATAATAAAATTTTTAAACGACCTGTTTCCAATAAAGAGATTAAAAACATTATTTTTTGGGAATGTCCCCTCCATCATCCAGCAACAATGCTTCGAAAATCTGTTCTAATTGAAAATAATATTATTTATGAAGAAAAATACTCTCCTGCTGAAGATTTTGCTTTATGGGTATACTTATTTGATAAAACAGACTTTTACAATATTCCGGAAGTTCTATTTATATATCGAAATAATTATGAAAATACTACTACTGTGCAAAATATAAAAATGGAAATAGGAATTAATAATGTATTAAATCATTTAATAACTTCACATCCAAGAGAATATGAAAGAGCTGAAATAAAGAAAAAGTTAAAAAAACACATAAAAATAATGTTTTCACCACTTAAGTATTTTCTAGAACCTTTTGCTATAATAAAATATTTGTTTAAACTTTTAATGACTAAAGGATAAGGTAAAAGATGGATACTAAAGATATTTCAGTTATAGTTCAAGGTGCAATAAACAAAAATGAAACCATAAAATGTCTTCAAAGCATAAGGCACTACCTTCCTGGTGCCGAGATTATATTATCAACCTGGGAAGGTAGTAATATTACCGACTTAGACTATGATAATTTAATTCTTAGTAAAGATCCAGGAGCAGCAATTATAGAGAAATCTGCTCAAAAAGTTGTTTATAACAATATTAATCGACAGCTTCTAAGCACACAAGCCGGTCTAGAAAAAGCATCACGCAGATATGCAATGAAAGTAAGAAGCGATTTAATACTTACAAGTGATAGATTTTTAGATTACTTCGATAAATTTCAGGCGAGGACAGATAATTATACTCTTTTTAATAGAAAAATAATTGTACCTGCATTATTTACGCGATTTAATATTAAATGTGACAATCTATACGAGCGCGTAAAAATACCTTTTCATGTTTCTGACTGGTGGCTGTTCGGTCTTCGTGGAGACTTAAATACATATTTTTCCAATACTAAATTGGCAGAAGAACCATATTTTACAGAATATTTTACCAAAGAAGAGAACAAGCACAAAAATACACCATATGGTAAAACAAAATTTAAATTTTCACCTGAGCAATACTTTGGATATTCTTGTTTTGCTAGAAATTTTAAAGATATATATATGGAAGATGCTGCTGATTATAGCGATGAGTTAATGGAAAAATTTAGAGAGTGTCTGGTTAATAATTTCATTGTACTAGAGTTTGCGCAATCCGGTATTTACTTAAATAAGTATCCATACAGTAAAAATGAAAAATTTTCAGGAGATCAGTACATTGGACTTTATAACTTCTATCGTTATGAATTTGAATATAAAAGAATTTGTGATAAAAATTATCAAATGACAAGCCGTAGACAGAAAATATTTGAAGATGAAAATTTTGGATATAACCTTTTAAGGATATACAAACATATATCTAAATTACTAGAGCCTTCAGCAAACTTTTTACAAAAGCTTGAACAAATATTTATTGGCATTCCATTTTCACTTATATCCTTTTTATTTAAATATCGTAAGTAAATTCAATGACTAACAATGAACTTAAGCTAGTTAGTTTAGATGATTGACTTACTGATAGAAAAGTCTATATACTAAAAGGCAAGGTGAAAAAAGATTTTGATATTACAAAAACCAAACTGGTTATATGGGATTTAGATGAAACTTTTTGGGATGGTACGTTATCAGAAGGCAGCATAAAGTTCAATCCAGAGCATCTCCAACTGGTAGAAGATCTTACGCTAAAAGGGATTATGAACTCTATTTGTTCGAAAAATGACCATTCGGCTGTATTACCCCAATTTCTCACTCAGGGTTACAGAAAATACTGGCAGTATTTTCTTTTTCCATCCATAAACTGGGCTCCAAAGGGAGAAAGAGTTAAAAGCATTATTTCTTCAATGAACTTAAGAGAAGAAAACGTAATTATTATTGATGATAATGAAGCAAATATAAATGAGATTAAGTATTATTGCCCCAATATTATGTCAGCATTACCTGAACAAATTGCAAAAATTGCAGAAGAACTATATCTTGTTAACAGTTATGATTTTGAATTTACAAGGCTTAAACAGTACAAAATTCTTGAACTTAAAAATAAAGAAAAATTAAAAACTAACTGCTCCAATGAAGAGTTTTTAAGAAAAAGTGAAATTAAAATTTGCATAAAAAAAGACTGTCTTGAAAACATTAACAGGATTGACGAACTTATACACCGGACAAATCAGCTTAATTTCACTAAAAAACGTGATTCTAAAGAAGATTTAAAGAAATATTTTGAAGATAAAAGTACATATGACTCAGCTTACATAATTGCTGAAGATAAGTACGGCAGCTACGGAATTTGCGGTTTTTATGTACTTAATAAAACTTGTAAGACACTGGAACATTTTCTGTTCTCCTGCAGAATTATGAACATGGGAATAGAAGATTTCGTTTTTTCATATTTGGAAAAGCCCCATATAAATATTGTCCTTCCGGTTTCTTCGTTTCTTGGCGGAACCAGCAATTGGATTAAATTAGTTGATAATCTTGATTTAAAACCTATTGAAGTAAAAAAACAGGCATCAATTAATATTTTATTTAAAGGTGCTTGCGACTTGTATTCAGTAATTAACTATATATCAGGAGATTGTAATATTGACACAGAATTTCCTTACTGGAATAAACAGCTAATCTATATTTTGTCACATACACATACCGCATTTATTGAACAAACACACCGGCTTCCATACAATAAACTTATGGAACTCACAAAGAGTTTTCCGTTTCCGCATCCGGATGAATTTAAAACAAAGTTTTTCAGCAAGAAATATGATGCGATTATTTTAAGTCTTTTAACTACTACTTACAGAGGTTTGTACATAAATAAAAATGACGGAACCTATGTAGAATACGGCTATGCAAACTGTGATATTACTGATGAAAACAATTGGGATAAGGTTCTTTCATCAATTCCGGAAAAATATAAGGAAGAAAACCGGCTGCTTTTAAAAGTATTCAAGGAAGAATATAAATTTGCTGGTGATCCGCCTGTAGAGCTGGTGCTTAAAAATCTGGAATATATTAGAAAGAATTTAGCCGATAAAACAGAGCTTATACTAATTTTAGGCAGTGAGATTCCTACTCAAAAAGCTCTTGAAGGATATGAAGATATGGCTGAAAAACATATTACTTTGAACAAACATGTAAGAGAGTTCGTAAAAAATTACAATAACATAACTACTCTTGAACTCACTGATTTGATACAAAGCGATGATGATTACAACGAATGCATCAATCATTTTTCAAGAAGAGTTTACAATGCTTTTGCTCAAAAGATTATTCATATAGTAAACAGCAAACTCGGAAAAGCATATCTGCAGCTTAAAGAATTATAAATTCAAGCTGTTAATCCACTTGCCTATTTCTTCTATGTTTGCAGAGTTTTCATATGAAGTATAACCTTCTTTTACCTCAGCCCCTTGAGCTAAATTCTTAATATCTGTATAAGTTGAAGATGCACCTCCGCCTCCGTGTGTACAGAATGGAGCAACAATTTTACCTTCAAAATTATTTGCCGACAAAAATGTTTTTACAGGAGATGCCATTGTATACCACCATACCGGAGTGCCGATAAATACTACATCATATTCGGCGGTATTTCCTACATTTACAAGTTCAGGTCTAACATCATTTTGTTTCTCAAGCTTAGCTTGATTTACTACAGTGTTATAATCCTGCGGGTAATCATTAACCGGTTTTAATTCAAATAAATCTCCGCCTGTCAATGACTTTATTTTTTCTGCAGCAGCCTTAGTATTACCGGAATGGGAATAATAAGCAATTAATATTTTTTTATCAGACATATTGCCTCCTTTTTATAAATACTCTTTATCACTGACAGGTTCAAGCCATGTCGTTGTATTATCAGGAATATTGGTTTCTATAGAAATATGTGCAAACATACTGTCAGGCGCAGCGCCATGCCAGTGTTCCACTTCAGGCGGAATTTTTACTACATCACCGGGTTTAAGTATTTGTGTTTCTTTTCCACGCTCTTGATATCTTCCTTCGCCTGCAGTTACAAGCAGAATTTGTCCTCCGGAATGTTTATGCCAATTTGTTCTTGCGCCTTTTTCAAACGTTACGTTACCGATTGAAGAATTCCATACATCATCTTTTGTACATAACATATTCAGATACGTTGTACCCGTAAAAAACTTGTTATAAGGATTTATTTCACCCTGCTGAAACGGCTGTTGAATAGTTTTTGCCATAACTGAACCTCCTAATAGTGAAATTATAAATAATGTTAATATTGTCTTCTTCATTAAATTACTCCCTTCAAACATTTTAATGCTGCGATTGTTTTCGGAAACCCGACATAAGGCAGGCATTGAATCATTGCAGCTGTTATTGTTTCTTTAGAATTACCGGCCTTCAAAGCACCTTTAATATGACTTTTTAAAGTTTCTGTATCTCCTGTAGTCACAAGTATACTAATTGTCATAAGTTCTCGTTTTTTAACATCAAGCCCGTTTCTTGTATAAATATCGCCAAAACAAAATTCAGTTAAAAATCTGGCAACATCTTCTCCCATATTTTCAGGGAGTCCCTCTAAAGCCTTTGAAATTTCATCACCATAGAGGGGTTTTTGAATAGCAGCACCTTTTTCAAAACGAGATTTCTCATCAGTAGTACCTGCCATTTCAAGAGGAGTTTCAATACCTCTTTCTTTAAATACTTCATTCATTACACCTATTGCATTGAGTGTTTTTGGAAATCCGATGAAAGGCGCGCATTGATAGAGGGTTTCGCGGACTTCCAGCGGTGTAACTCCGACATTAAGAGCTGCATTAATATGCGCTTTCAACTGCGGTAAAGTCTGCTGTACAGCAAGTGAAGTCACTGTAAGCATCTCTCTTGTTTTCATATCGAGATTTCCAACAGTGAAAACCTCGCCAAAAATATATTTTTGCAGAATTGCCATCATTTCCGGATCAGAACCAACATTCGGATTCCAATCGCTATTAAATAATTTTTCATAATTCTTCTTACAAATATCGCTTCTAGTCATTTTTTTACCCTCCGCTGCAAACAAAATATTCGGCTGAATAAGCATAGCACTTACTATTAATACTAAAAATTTTTTCAACTTTTTACTCCTGAATTTGATTTACAAACTCAGGATAACATATGAGAGTTGCTCTCAGTCAAGAGGTAAAATAAGATTTATTTTTATAGATTCATGGCGTGTGAAAACAACTCTCCTGCTTTAGCGTTATAAGCTCTTCCGTCGTCTTTTGTAAAAAGATTTTCCCAGTGGCTTTCAGGCGTACCATCTGTTGAATATGACGGATTTGTCATCATAAGATGATGTGTATTCGTATCATACCTTAACGGAAAGAGATCTTCCATCTGCATAAAGCTTGGAAGCTTGTCACTAGGGTATTCATAGGCAAAAAGAGAAGAATTAATACGATTTAATCTGTCTTCGTAACTTCTTCCACCCTCGTCATTGTCATTTGATACTTCTACCCCGGGCGCATACTCCTTATTGTATTTAAGTTTTTCAGACCAGCATCTGACCTTATCGTAATTATCAGGAGGTATAAATGCTGTTCCTGTAGTAAGTCCAAGGTTTTTATACCTTTCAAAATCACCTGTACTCTTTTCTCCCGCAAAACTAATTGACGTAACACCAGATCGTCTGCGGATTTCCATCAAGATATACTGCATTTGTTCATACTCCGGAAGAGCCCCTACACCGGTGTAATTAGCCATATCATACCCGCCGATATGTTTAGCAGAATCTATAAATACAGCTTCAAATCCCATATTTATCAACTTTACATGTTCTGCGATAAACAACTCTTGATGTTCAGGATTATTCCAATCAAAAGTTACATCATCCCCGTCAGGTCTTGAAACTTTAATCTGGTCTGCCGAGATTACAGTCCTAAATCCAGTTTTTAGCCCGTGTATGTGCGCAAGGTCATTAAAAGCATGAAACTGTTCGCCGGCAGATAAATTGATATCATAATCTATGATATTTCCGCTGTAACCTGCATTAAGTTTAATTCCGTAAATAGAATTTTCCTCAAACGGCCCTTTATTATAGCTGTCTCCGTAAATATTCGGGAATATCTGAGATAAAATTATACAATTAGCCCAGCTTTTTGCAGAAGGAGGGATGGCTGGTAAAATCTTAATAGAGCTTAGTATGCCGTTTTTTGTTCTATCGCCATACATTTCAGCGATTGCGCGGTTATTAATTTCAATATAATTCGCACTTCTTCCCCACTTGTCACCATAGTTAGGAGTTTCTATGTTGTCAGGAAAATTCTCATAAAAATTACCACTTTCATTAATTGTCACAAGCGTTTCTACAGCCTGCTTTACAGAGCGTGTCAAAAGTTCGAAAGGCAGGATATTACCTATCCATTTTTTCATGCCGGAAGTTATAAGCCGTTCTTTGCACCATTCATCAGGTTTTAAGTCTATATCTTCATTCAAAGCTATCAGTAATTTATTTACAAAATTTGTCATACCCAAAGTTTAACAAACTTCGGGTATAAACAAATTAGCCGTTCAGCATAGCCTATTGTTTTAATCTTTCCAATTCAGATTTTAGTGCATCTATATTGGTCAATTCTCTAATTTTCTGGAGAATGCCGTTAACTTCGTCAGGCGTACCCATACGTGACTGTCCCATAACAATATATTTGCCATCTGTCATATTAAAGAGTTCATCACATAGCATTTGCAAGTCACCCGGCGCACCATTACCAACGTCAGTATGCCAGAAAGCTTTAATTAATCTTGTTGTCTTTTTGAGCTCTTTTACTCCGGCTTCATCAGTAACTTTAAACCCGTCTGACAAAACATTTGCAAATTTATCTGTAAATTTCTTTATGTCTTCAGCTCTTGCAATTATATCTTCAAGCTGTTGTATCCTTTCTTGTTTTGCCGCATTTGACGCTCCAGAAGATGCTTCATCAGCTCTTGAGCGGTTACCGCTTTCATTCGAACGTCTTTCGTTTCCTGTTTCATAAGCGTGACGCTGGTATTCAAATTCCTTAACTGTTATTTTTCCGTTTGCATCTATAGAAAATTCATATGAGATACCGCCTTTACGAAGCACTGCAACTTCTCCATTTACAAGTTTATTCATTATGTATGATTGAGTTTCGTTACTGAACAAATGGAGTTTGTACCCAAGCGCCCAGTATATATCACTCTGATCCTGAATTTGATATGTTGTTTGCTTATTGTACTCATCGACCTTTGTTTCTTTAATATCGTATTTAGTTTTAATATCAAATTCTTCAAGTTTCACAGCATTACCACGCATTACAAACTGGTACTCAACACCATTTTTCTGGCATCTGAATTCGCCTCTTGTTCTCAAATTATTAATAATATTGTTTTGTGTTCTTTCACTGAATAAGTTAAGTTTATCAGCCATACGGTACCTTAAATCATTCATATCACGGAATTGATACATAGTTGTATTTGTGCGTCCGTGTGAAGTATCTGCCCCGCGAGCTCCTGAATATCCCGAGTTGCTTCCATTTGCTCTGCCCGCATGATTAAACGAACTTGAATTACCAGATTGTCGTAATGATAATTTATATTCATCAACCATTCTTTGCGCTGCTGCAAACATACCTGTAGAACAATTCCAGCCATCATCTTTACCAACCCAGCTTGCAATGCCATGTGCAAGTTCAGGGTTTAATCTCCTGGCTTCTTCGTACAAAGCTTCTGCGTCTTCTACCGGAGTATAAGCTTCATGAGCAATCCAAGGTTTGCCTTCAACACTGTTCATCAATGCTTTACCATTAGAAGGTTTTCTTGCATATTTTGCAGTTATTTCAGCAATTGCATCTTCCAGTTCTTTGGAAACTTCTCCATCAAAGTACATCGTTATCGGGTCATGCCTTGTTCCCCATGCATCCAAACTCTGAGGAGTTTTATAGTATGCATCTGGAACTTTAATTTTTACCTTTTGTCCCTTGCTGTTGATATATTCACCTTTTTCAAGAAGCATATCAAGTTCACGTAAACAGTTTTTATCAGCTTTTACATTAAGTGAAATTCTATCCACAACATTAATACTTCTGCCCTTTAGTTTTTTAGGCTTTCTCCAACTCCAGCCATTCTGCGGGCTTGTTGTAACAAATTCAAACTCGGCAAACATCGGATTGATATCTGCATCGGTAATACGGCCGGCATTTACACTTTCTGCGTAAAAATAGTCTGCCATACGTAATTCATCATAGTATTGATTACATTTTTTATTAAAGTCTCTACTACGGGCATTATTGTATTGACCAGCCATATCAGGCGACCATTTTGCAGCATAATCAGGGCTTGTAGAGTTTAATATAGTACCGTTAGTAGACATATCTGTAACATATATTTCACCGTTTATCTTTTCAATTTTGAGATGTTGCCCTGAAATATATTCATTATTAATGCATATATCGTTAACTCCGTTAACGGTTCTACCTATCATAAATGAATCGCCATCTTGCATTGCGTTTAATTTAGCTTGCAAATCTCTTAAGTCGATATCAACTTTATTTCCAAGTCTTATTCTTGTGTTAACATCTGCTTTTACGCGCTCGCCTTTCGGACATCTGATATCAGAATTCTTACCGCCAAAAGAATTAATCCAATCTGGCATAGCTGTTCCGGCAGCACGTCTTGCATTTCTGGCTTCATTAACATCATCAACAGCCTTTTTAAATTTCAAGCCAATACTTCTTGCCTTTGCTTTTAATCTATCAAGCAAATCCGTCATTACTTCGCTGAATTTATTGAAATTAGCCTGAATATAAGCTTTTGCTTTTTCATAATCAGCCATAGTTTTGACACGTGCGATAAGTTCTTCTGCTTTTTGATAAGCCTTATAGAGTTTTTCACCGAGTTTCTGACGTAATTCTGCCGCACTAAATCTGGATTTTGGTGCATCAGCAGCTTCTGCAGCATCACTCTTAGGAGCTTCGCTCTTTATCTTAACAAGCCTATCTCCTTCTATTTTGAAGCCTTTTTGTTCAAGCAGAACGGAAATTTCTTTCATTTTGTTAATATTTGCAGCCTTATCAGCGTTGTTTAGTGGTGAATAAGTGACCTCCATTTTTAATCTATAGTATTCTGCAAACAATTCTTCATGATTCATTTCTGCATATGACTTTTGAGATGTTTGAGAGGCACCTTCTGCATGAGTCGAATTATCCGTCTTTGGTTCTTCTGTCTTAGGTTCTTCGGTTTTAGCTTCATCAGCCTTAGGCTCTTCTGCCTTGACATTCTCATTTACTCCGGCTTTTAATTCCGCAGATTTTGCATCTACAGCTGCTTGAAGTTGTTTCTTATAACTTCCGAGCATTTTCTTTTTATTCACAAGTCTGCTAATTTCATTAAGCTCATCTTCTGAATCAATTTTCTTAATATAATCCATTAACTGTTCAAATTCTTCTTTTACAAGCCCCTTATCGGAGTTTAACATTGAATGGATATAGCTTTTCTGTGCCTCATCAGTAACATTAGGTTTAGGGGTTAAAACCTTAACTCTGGCATCAATTGCATCATAAAGTTTTCTATAATTAGCAGTTACTCTGCCGTATGTTAGTTCTTTTTGTCTTAACTTATTTTTAAGTTCATTTAAGACATTTATGTCATTGGTATTTTTTATATAATCACTCAATACACGAACATCTGAATCATTTAATACGCTATGTTTTTCAAAAATATGGTTTATAGTATTTTGCGTATTTGCTTCTTTTGCAGCATCATAAGCAGCTTTTTGTGGAGAAGTAAGTTTTTTCTCTGCTTCGTCAATCTTAGCCATAAGCTCACGTCTCAAATCCCTATCAGCAAGTGCTTCTACTTCAGCGCGAATTCTTGCGAGTTCTTCACCTGATATATTTGGATTATTTAAAGCTTCATCTACTTCCGCGCGAATAACTTCTGCTTTTTTAGACCCAACATGAACATTGGAAGGATGCGCAGCACCATGAGATGTTGCCTTATCAAGATTTTCCGTGCCTGTTTCTTTAGCCTGTTTAGCCGACACAGCATGACCTACTGCGTTTGCGCCTAATGACAGAACAAATGCCTGCAAGAAGCTTGCTTCATCAAATTGACCGTGCTGACAGTACATTTGTACAAGTGATTGGATAGTATCACTCGATACTTCAAATCCGCAGGCTTCCGCTCTTGCAATAATTATAGACATTTTTTCTATTGTTTCAGTGCTTACATTAGGGAATTTTGCAGCAAGCTGGGCTTTTTTAGCTTCAAGCACACCTTTACCAATTTTTCCGGCTTGATTTTGCATCTTATATGCAATCTCTTTTGCTTTTTCTAAAGCCTCTGCCACTTTACCCTTTGGTAACCGTGCAAGCCATTTATTCTGACTGACAATTGCGCTCCCACCTTTTGCAAAAGTTTCAGCAATCTGTCCTATTTTTACTCCGACTGCTGCTAATGCACCATCCCAGAATGCTTGTGAAACATCTGAAGTCCATTCTGAATTTGTCCACCCGTCAGCATCTGTAGAGTTTTCAAGAGCATTCAAACCTAGCGATGCTCCTGCTGTCATTGCAAATACAGCTAGTGAACCGCCGCCGGTGAATGGAGCTGCGATTATAGCACCAATCATTACACCAATATTAAGAACAGTTTTTCCTGTTTCTATTGTTGAGATATAATCTTCTATCATAGAGTCTGGTGCATCTACACCGAAGGCATCGCGGTATTCTTTTTTGAATCCTTCAACTTTGCTTTCATATCCGTCGCTTAGCATTTCAGAAACTTTACTGCTGTTAGAATTTAGCGGAATATCAACTCCAAGCATAGCCTTTGAAACATCTGCAAGACCTTGTTTTAACTGATTTGCAATTTCTTGAAGTTTTGCGGCAGAAACCGGTTTTCCTGACTTGTCAACAATAACACCGTTTTTATAACTGTATCCTAGCCCTTCAAGACTTAATTTTTTACCTGACATATTAGATAATTTTTCTAATGTATCAATTATTGCAGAAGCATACTGCTGCTCTGTACGAGCGGTACTGAGTTCGTCCCAGCAGGCAGTAATATTATCTTTTGCATATTCCATGCAAGCTAATCTCTGAGCCTGATTTGCAACATTTTCTACTTTTTCTGCATCAAAGTTAATACCAACATTGCGTTCTTTAAATACTGCTTCAAAGCTTACAGCAACCTCTTTACCGTTTTCGATTTTTGCAAGTTTGCCATCTGCTGCTAATTTTAATAAGCGCAAAGTTTCTGTATCATGCTCAATTCTTGCAGCAATTTCCTCACGAGTTGTACCTATTCCATAAGCCTCACAAAAAGCATTTAAAGCACCGGAAACAACACCTTGACTATCTAGAGCTTTTTGATAATCTTGTTTCATCTGCTCCAGCTTCTGTTCAAAAACCTGTACTGTCATCTGGTATGCTGCTTTTTTATCTTCCGGAATATTCTGCACCTGTTTTGTTTCAACATACATATTATCAGAACTATCTGTATTTTCTTTATACGCATCCGAAATAGTTTCTGCCAGAGGAGCTACTATTAAAAATTTACCAAGACCATTCCAGAATTCAGCTTTTGACTTGTATTCGGCTTTTTCTTTATTGAACTGCTCTAAGACTTTTGCAAGAGAAGAACCTTTCTTTTTAAGCAGCTCATCAACCATGTTTGCTACCTCACTGGTTCTAATTGCCATAATACCTTTTGCTCTTACATTAAAGTCAGGGCTTTGTATTAATCTAAAAACAACTTCAACAGTTTTTGTTCCGCCAAGAATTGTATTTGCAGCCAATTCTGCATATACTAAATCGCTCTTTTCCTGTCTGAGTTTCTTCGTTAAGAAATCATCAAACCCTGCTTGATGTTTGGTTTTTAGCAATTCTAGAACTTTTGAGTAAACACGTTTGTCTTTTATTTGCTGTACTGCATCCTGTATATTAGAAAAATCTCCTTCCAGAATTTGCAAAGCAGCCTGTTCTGCACGTAGATTTATAATTTCCTGTTCAGTATAAGCTCCTTGTTTAATAAGCATTTCGTTGAATTTACGAATTTCTTTATGATCTCTTGAAATTCCCATAAAGGTATCGCATTCATCATACAAGATAGCCTGTAAATAGCTTTGGCCAGCTATTTGCGGTTTGATACCTTTTTTCTCGCAATATGCCTTTAATTTCACTTCCACAGCTTTTCTATCTGCAGGTGAATCTATTGCACGTATAGCTTGTTCCAGATATTCAATATCTGTACCTGCACCTTCGACAGCTTCCTGAGTCAATTCTTTAACTGCCTGAGCTTTTTCTTCACCTTGAATTGCATTCGTTTCGGCTAAAATACCATTCAAGTATTTTACTTCACTATCCCACATCTCTCCTTTACAATAGTCAAGAAGATTTTTACTTGGAGAGCCTAAACCATAGAATGTACGGTGGTTTACAAGTATCTGGTTTACTAATTTGTAAACTTCTCTTGCTTGCGCATTATCTTTTTCTCTGTTGCCGGTCGGTTTCGGACATTTAATCATCCTTACGCCTTTTTTGATTTTTTCACAATCTGTGCCAAATCCGTCACCACCGTCAAAGATTACTCTTGCGGCCATTCTTGCTTGAGCTTTATTAGCTTCCTGACCGGTTAAAGTTCCATTTGATATCCATTTCTGAACAACCTGTTCTAAGTAATCAGATGAATTATAGGTGTGAACTGCAGAATGATTTGCTTCTTCATAAATAAGTTTTTCTATAGGAGAATATTTTTCATCTGTATTATAACCTTTTAGCGCAAGAAGTCTGTTTACTTCTTTTAACTCTTCCGGTTTATCAATTCTTGAAATAGCTCTCTTAAGTGCATCTATATCATTCCAGCCGGAAATTGCTTTTTCTATATCAGCAACAATTTGTGCAGCAGAAGATCTTTGAACTGATTTCTGCTCAGGTGAAACATCATTTGCATCCCCGGCTTTATATTTTTCGGTTGCATTATTCATTGCATTCCTAATTTTTGCAGCAGCATTATTTATCCAGTTATTAAGAGTATCTATATCGTTAATTTTTTGATAATCACCAAAATAAATTCCTGTTACACCTAGTGCCTTAGCCTGAGCTGCGAGTTTTTTGCATATGTGTTCTTTTACGGTATTAATATCAAGGCCCCATTCATCATCTATATCTTTCGCAAGAGATACACCATACTTACTCTGATATGAAGCCACAACAAAAGCAACATTCTCATATGTTATAGTTTTTAAAAGTCCAATTGTCTTAGAATTTGTTGAAGCACCTGATATCTGGCTGTGAAGAGCTTCTGCAAGTTCATCAGCTTGTTTCTGGATTGTAACTGTGTCATATTTTTTTCTAGTTTTTATTCCCTGAACACTATCATAAATTGATGGGCAATGTTTTTTAAATTCAGCACCGCTGATTTCTTTGCCTTTAGGATTATAATAACGTATATTTCCATCTTTATCTTTTGTTACATAGTAACCATTGTTACCTTTAGCAACGACCTGAGGTTTATTAGCTTCTGCCTCTGCTATTTGTCTTGCTTCTTCTGCTCTCCTTTGCGCATCTTCATTATATGCAGCAATTGCTTCTTCTTTTGTCTGTCTGCCTTGAAGAGCAGCATCATCCGCAGCAAGTTTACGAGGAATTTTAATCTCTTCCCCAACATTGAAATAAGCATTAGGATACTTGCCTCTCACTTTACCGGCATTTGCCTTAATCAAATCTTTTACATTAACACCAAATTTATTCGCAATATCTTCAATCGTTTCACCATTCTGAACAATAATGCCAAGGGTATTGCCATTTTCATCATACCTTACATTATAAGTCTGGCCGTTTCTTACTTTAGTCTGCTCTATATGTCTATCCTGATTATCATAATTATCTGTTACATCTGTATTATCTTCACTGTAACTGTCTGAATAATTACCATCCGAATCATATTTTTTTGTGTGTGTAGGCTGTCCATTCTGAGTTATAACCTCTGTTTTTCCATCCTCATTATAAGTACGCTCAATATTCTTGCCATCAGATGTTGTAACAGTTTCTCCTATTTTTATGCCATTTTCGTCATAATTATAAACTGTTGTATTACCGTCTTTTACGGTTTTTACAAGACGAGGTGATCTGGTATTACCATCATCAATATATTCATACTCTTCAATGCTGCCGTCCTCTTTCTTGCTCACCTGACTTATAGGCTTTTCTTGTGCATCATACTTAATTGTAGTAATGCCGCTATGCTTACTGCTGGTAATTACTTCCTGTGTTTTCTTATTATCTTTATAAGTAGTTGTTACAGTTTCATCCCCTTCTGTAACACTTTCTTCTGTTTTGACGTCATCCTTATCTCTAGTAGTTGAAATAGTCTTACCCCCGTTTTTTACTGTAATAATTCTAGAACCGTCGGGAAAAACTTTCTCAATTTTACCATTCTTATACTCTATAATTTCAACATCAGGATTTGTTTTGTCTTTTGTAATTTCTTTTACATCTTCTGAAAGAGCAGACAGTTTATTCAGAAGAGCATATAAAGCATCTCTGCCTTTTCTGCCCATCTTTTCTCCATCTAATTCATATTTTTTGCCTTCTCTTTTAGACAGGGCATTATCTTCGCCAGCAAGTTCTTTGACCTCAGCAAAAAACGCTTCTAGCTCACTTCTACTGAGCATATTGTCATTAGGATTTGAATCAATTTTATTTAATATCTGTTCAAATACAGGCTTTAATTTTTTATCAACATCTTTAAGAAGCTCATCTTTTTTGATACCGCTTCTAATTTTGCTAAAATCAATTTCACCATACTGCCCTTTTTTTCCCAACGACAAATTCTCTGACATCTTACGCCCTTTCTAGTTCTAATTTTTCTTACATCTTTTCTTTATTGAACTAACATTTTCTGCAAAATGTTATATTATATTTGTATTTACGGCATAATCTGATAAAACTTTAATTTTTCGCATCAAATTGTTACAAAAATTAATACTTTTTCTACCCCAAATGTCCAAAAACATTGAAGCCATAACATTTTGCAGAAAATGTTATGGTACGGATAAAAAAGGTTGGCCGTACTTCTGCACAGTCAACCTAGCTTTTGTTATATCTTATACCTTAATAAACTTCCCCTATTAATAAAATTTCTGCACTAGGATGTCCATCACAACCTTTAAAAAAGTTAAACTTATACCCCAAGTTTAAACTTTCTAACCAGGGTTTTATTTTATAGAAATCATGATAGTTATGATAAATACTAATCAAAAGTATAGGTTTTTGTTCTTTTATAGTATTTATTGCACCATCTAAAAGTTGCTGTTCAAAACCTTCTACATCTGTTTTTATTAATCCGACTTTTAAATTATATTTTTTTACATAATCATCTAGACAAATCGTTTTACATAGTTCAGTAGAAGCGTCGCCGTTAACTTTGTTTGTACATAAAGTACTCCCCCCATGCTCTCGTACTTCAATGGCTTGTTCACTGTTTCTATTACCTAAAGCCATATTTTCATATACAATATTATGTAAGTTATTAAGTTGAATAGTTTTTTGGCCTAATGCGTAAATATCTTTAACAGGTTCAAATGAGATTATTTTATTATGAGAACAAAACTCTCTAAAGATAAGAGCTGAATCTAGAACATATCCGCCTCCATCAATAATAACTGCATTCTCATCCATTTTTTCAAGAGTCTTTAAAACTTGCATCCCATTTTGGTCCACAAACACATTGCTATAGAAATGAACTTGAGGACTCTTAGGTAATTTAAAATTTTTGTACTGTATATATTCATCATAATCTTGAATTTCATATTCCATATCAACATGAGCCTTATAAGCTTCAAACTCTTCTTCTGTATAAAAATTTTCCGGCAAAAAAATTTTTGAGTACTTTCGCTTTTCTATAGTATTCAAAATTTTATTTAAATTATATAAACTTTCTTCTTCCAAATTAGCCTTCAAAGCCTCTACATTTTGTTTATGTTCATCCAAACTTGAAACTTGATTTGCATTTAACCCATGCAAATAATCCACGCAGATATGAGGAAGGACTTTAAAAGCAAGCATACCGAGATTATATTCTAATGCATTTATTCTTCCCCTCTCATTACTTAACCTTTGTCTTAATCTTTCTATTGCATCATACTTTATTCTGAAAGCTTGTTTTTTCTCTTTGTCAAAAATAAATAACGATATAAATTTTACTAAACCTCTGTTCATAATAGCTCCTTTAAACTCACTTTTAAACACCATAACATTTTAAATAAAATGTTATGGTTAGCGTCGTTATTGAACAATAGGCATGATTAAAAATAAAAGAAATTATTTACATAATAACTTATTAGTGCTATCTTTTAATATATAACATTTTATTTAAAATGTTATATAAAAAGAGAAGTGCGGTAATAAACAGCACCTCTCTTTGAAATTTGCAGTTTTTAAATTACAAACAATTTTTTATATCATCTACAATAAGTTCAGGAGTTAAATGATACCGCTGGTATAATTCTTCAAGCGGAACTCTGTCAGTGAACTCTTTTCTGGCGCCGAAATTCAACACCTTCATATCAGAGTTACCAAAATATGATGCAATTTTTTCTCCAAAACCGCCTTCAATAGCTCCATCTTCAAGTGTGATAACAAGCTTGTGATTTGCCTTCAAGCTTTCCATAAGTTCTTCATCAACGCCGGAAATAAAGTGAGGGTTTATCAAGGTTGCAGAAATGCCCAAATTTGCTTTTAGAGCATCTTTTACCTTAACACCAAGATGGAAGAAATTGCCAAGCCCTAGAATTGCAACTTCTGAACCACTTTCAACAACCTGATACTTATTTATCTTTGAATAATCTGTAGTATCCTTTTCTCCTGTGCTTATTACTTGAGTGAATGGAACTCTGATAACTACAGAATGCTCACTTTGTGAATTTGCCCAGTCCATCATTGAAATATATTCTTCTTTATTCACAGGTGCAAGATATACAATATTTGGAATATTACAAATCAAAGGAATGTCATATTTTGAAAGATGAGTGGCATCCATGCCAGTAATACCACCCCAGAAAATAAGAAGAGTGGCAGGAGTATTATTAAGTGCTAAATCCTGAGAAAGCTGGTCATATGTTCTTTGTATAAAAGAACTCATTACAGCAAGCATTGGTTTTGCTCCGCCTTTAGCGAGCCCAGAAGCAAATGCCACAGCGTGTTCTTCTGCGATACCAACATCAACATAATTTTTACCCAGTTTTTTTCTGAATTCTGGAGTAAATCCGCTTACCCCCGGAGTTGCTGGAGAAATAGCGATAATTGAACTGTCCTTTGATGCTCTGTCAAGAATATAATCAGCAGTTATACTTTCATAACTTTCTTTACGGATAGCATTCTCTGCAACAGGCTTTTTGTCAAGTTCACCCGGAACAATCCAGTGATAATGTTCTTTGTCAACTTCTGCTTCATGCAAACCTTTACCCTTGATTGTATGCATATGAACCAATACGGGATGGTCAGCATCTTTTACTCTGTCAAATACAGATATTAATTCATTAAAATCGTGTCCGTTATCTATATAATAATAGTCAAAGCCGAGTGTTTTAAAGAAATTATTTTCTGCCTGCCCTTTTGTATCTCTTAAAAGCTTAAGGTTTGAATATAAGCCGCCGTGATTTTCTGCAATAGACATATCATTATCATTTACAACAATAATGATATTACTGCCAAGAACAGCAGCATTATTAAGCCCTTCCAAAGCTTCACCTCCGGTTAAAGACCCGTCGCCAATAATTGCAACAACATTTTCCTTACCGCCTATCAAATCCCTAGCCTTTGCTAATCCGCAGGCAAGACTGACAGAAGTAGAAGTATGTCCTACTTTAAATAAATCGTGCGCACTTTCTTCCGGAGCAGTATAACCCGTATAAGTATGATACTTTGCCGGATTTGTAAACCCTTCTTTTCTTCCGGTCAAAATTTTATGCGGATAACACTGGTGAGAAACATCAAATACGAATTTATCAACAGGAGAATTAAACACCCTGTGAAGTGCAATTGTTGCCTCTACCATGCCTAAATTCGGCCCCAGATGCCCTCCGGTTGTGTTTACCTTTTTCAATATTAAATCTCTTATCTCAGCAGACAGCAGGTTCATTTCCTCTGCACTTAACCCCCGCAAATCTTCCGGAGTATTAATCTTATCCAAAACCATTAACGTTTTTTCCATTTTTGCTCCTTTCTTATAATAATTATTATATTACAACCTTAGACCTACTCTCAGTCAAGAGGAAACTAAAAAAAATTCTCACTACATATCGTCTAGCCATTCCGGCCTTACCCCGGTTGGGAATGCCGTTATTTATTGTATCTGTTCTAATGAACTAAAGAAAGGAGATTATATGTTCTACAATGTATTAAAAGCCAAAGATATTGTTAATTTGGATGAAACCAAATTCGACAGACAGGTACTTATGGAAAACGGCGACAGCTGTTTAAACATAATTGCAATCAAAAAAGGAGAAATAATAGACACGCATACTTCAATTGCTGATGCAGCTGTTTACGTAATTGACGGCGAGATTGAGCTGCATTTTGATGCTGAAAAGTTTAAACTCGACAAAGGTGAAATTCTCATGTTCAAAAAGGACAAAGAACATAAAGTTCATGCCCTTAAAGACTCTAAATTCTTACTCATCAAGATATAAAACTATGCGCGGAAGTTATTCCGCGCTTTTAATTATATTGAACTAATTCTAAAGTATTATTTTGTTACATTTCTTTACAATTTCTTACCGTATGGAAAATCGCGGGTTTCAGCGGAAAAACAAAAGTTTCGAACGCCTAACATTTTATAAAATCATTGATTATCTGTTATGTTGTTGGTATAAATTTGCATGGACGATTAGTCCTTTAGTAGTACACAAAAGAAAAGGTTTAAAAATTATGACATTACCAAACGTAGCTTATTTCTCAATGGAAATAGCAATGGATCAATCACTCAAGACATATTCTGGTGGTTTAGGATTTTTGGCAGGTTCACACATGTTATCTGCCGGTTATTTGCAAATGCCTATGGTAGGTGTAACTATGTTATGGTCATATGGTTACTATGATCAAAGAATCGACCATTCAGGCAACGTTGAAGTAGCTTACATCAGAAAATATTATGATTACCTTGTTGATACAGGTATCACTGTAGAAGTTGACACTTTTGGAGAAAAAGTTAAGGTTAAAGCATTCAGAGTTGACCCTGAATTATTTGGCACTTGCCCTGTTTACCTTCTTACAACTGATATTGACGGTAATAGCGACTGGGCTAAGAGCATTTCTCACAAGCTTTATGATGGAAATGAAAGAATCAGAATTGCTCAGGAAACAGTTCTTGGTATTGCAGGTGTTAGAGTTCTTCAAGCAGCAGGTTACAACTTTGATGTAATCCACATGAACGAAGGCCATGCACTTCCTGCAGCTTTTGAACTTCTTAGACAATACAACGGCAACCTTGATGAAGTTAGAAGAAAAACTGTATTCACAACTCACACTCCTGTTGCTGCCGGTAACGAAGTTCACTGGGTTGATACATTATTAGAAGGCGGTTTCTTTGCCGGTGCTTCTAGAGAAAGAGCTCTTCAATTAGGCGGAGAAAACTTCTCTCTTACAGTTGCTGCTTTAAGAATGTCAAGAATTGCTAACGCTGTATCTCAGCTTCATGGTCTTGTTGCTAACAAGATGTGGGAATGGGTTGACGGAAGATGCCCTATTAGAGCTATCACCAACGCTGTTAACCTCCACTACTGGCAGGATAAGAGAATGAACGGAGATAAATCTTTCGACGAATTACTCGCTGCTAAACGTGAAATGAAAGAAGAATTATTCAAATACGTTGCTAACGTTGCCGGTAAGAGGTTTAATCCTGATGTATTAACTATTACATGGGCAAGAAGATTTGCTGATTACAAACGTGCATGGTTAATCTTGATGGATAAAGACAGAATTAACAAACTGTTAGATGAAAATAAAGTTCAAATCATCTTTGCTGGTAAATTCCATCCGGATGATGTAATGGGTAAAGAAATGTTCAACAAGTTATTGAACAGATCTCACACATTAAAGAACGTAGTAGTTCTTCCTGGTTATGAATTACAATTATCAGGTATGCTGAAACGCGGTACTGATGTATGGTTAAATACTCCGTTAAGACCGTTTGAAGCTTCAGGTACTTCTGGTATGTCAGCTAATGCTAACGGTGCTCTTCACCTTTCTACTTTTGACGGTTGGACTGTTGAAGGTACATTCCCTGGCATTAACGGCTATACTGTTGAGTACCCTGAACTTGATGATGATATGCCTTGGGAAGAAAGACACTGGAAAGATCATGAATGTATGATGGATATCATCGAAAACCAGATTATTCCTACTTACTACAACAACAAGCAGGAATGGGCTAGAATGATGAGACAGGCTATCAGAACTGCTGAAGCTTACTTCAATTCTGACAGAATGGTTATTGAGTACTACAACAGATTGTATAAGCCAATCGCTCATGACGATTGCTCTGCTGGAGAAAAGAAGAAAGAATTAAATATTTCTGAAACTCCTACATTTGATGCTTGGACTTACTCAAATATCAAGTAGATAAAAAAAAGACCGGTTTTAAAAACCGGTCTTTTTTTTATTCCTCAAACGGTATTGTTATAATAAATTTATTACCTTTTCTTTCTTTTGTCATTTTATCCCCTTCGACCTTTTCGTCAAGATAATATGCCTGAGAGAAATTCATTATATCTTCTCTGTGGTGTTCCTTTTTTTCAACTTCGCCGGAAACAGTAACTACATTATCAACAAGCTTGACATCAATATTTTTTTCGCTTCCGCCTAGAGGTTTCAAATCTACTATTAACTTATACTCGCCCGGTTCTTTCACTAGATTTACAAGCATAGGTGCCATTTTAGGTTCAAACGGGTTATCCCCGAAGCGCTGTTCCATACGTTCAATACGCTTTTGCTCATGCCTCATCATTTTTTCCATTTTACGCATCTGGTATGACGGGTCTGTCATTCTGTTAAATGTCATGTCTGCTACAAAATAAAAAGCTAAAAAAGCGCCTATAAGTGTCGCTAGAATGACTCCTAAAGTTCTTAACCAGTGACTTTTGTGTTCGTAATGGTATTCTCTGTTGTTCTCTTCAATCATAAAAATCTCCTTTCTTTATTCTTGTTTTGTACCTCATGATAATATGTAAATCAATAGCCGAAGAGGGTATATACCAATTACCCGACTGGAATAATATTTATATCTGTTTATCTTTAAGTTATAATAACTTTAAGCGAGGTGTTTATGAAGAAATCATTAATAAAGTATCCTTTTTTGACAAGAGAAGTAGAGATTTATGAGCGGGACAACGGGCATAAAATCGTTCTTGCTCATAAAGAAGGCGGGATGGTAAATATATCATCCTGGGTCAAAACAGGTTCTATAAATGAAAATGATAAAAACAATGGAATCTCTCATTTTCTTGAACATTTAATGTTTAAAGGTACTCATAAACATAAGGCTGGTGAATTTGATAAAATACTTGAAGCAAGAGGCGCTATTGTAAACGCTGCAACGTGGAAAGATTACACATTTTATTATGTAACCCTTCCGAAAGGTGAGAACAATGAAAACTTCTATAAAGCAATAGAACTTCATGCCGACATGATGATAGACCCTGTAATACCTGATTATGAAATGGGTGCACCGTTTGATATAAATGACAAAACCGTCACAGACAAACGTGAACGTCATGTTGTAATAGAAGAAATTCGTATGCGCAAAGACCAGCCTTGGACAAAAGTTTATAATGCGACAAATCATGCAATGTACACTTCACATCCATATAAACGTGATGTTATCGGTACTCCGGAAATTATTTCACAGGTATCTCAGGAAGAGGTTATGAACTATTACAGAACCTTCTATTCTCCAGAAAATGTAACAACAATAGTTGTCGGTGACTTCGACAGCGAAGATATTCTTAACCGTGTAGTTGAAGGATTCAGCTGGGGAGATAGACCTCATTCTCCTGAAAAAGATTTCGGGCCGGATAGTCCAGTAAAGGAAACAGTCTATATTGAGAATAAAGCAAATATAAATTCTTCGTTTATGATGTTTGGTTTTCTTGGAGCCATGGCAAAAGATTTAAAAAATATTATTGCACTTGAGATGCTTGCTGTAATACTTGGTGAAGGTGCAAGTTCAAGATTATATAATAATTTGATAGAAAATCAGCCAGAGCATATATTTAACATGATTGATGCAGAGAATTACTCATTCCGTGATGGTTCTAACTTCTTTGTACAGGCAAATTTTAATCCTGAATACAAAGAAAAAGCTATTGAACTTGTTAAGGAAGAAATTAAAAAAGTTCAAAATGAAATTACTGAACGAGAAATTAATAAAGCAAAGAAAAAACTTAAATCCCGTTTTGCCTGTGAAGCTGAAACAGTTTCTGATATCGGTGAAGCAATAGGATATTATATGACTGTATGCGATGACTTAAATCTGGCAGAAGAATATCTGCCAATTTGTGAATCAATCACTATTGAAGATTTAAAAGATGCCGCAAAGAAATATTTAGATCTTAATCATGCCGTTATTTCTATTTTGAGTCCGGATAATAAATAAAATCAATTTTTCTGGCATTTTTCCAGAACAGTTACAGTTACATTTTGTGCATCTTTCGTTGCATTTCTATACAGCTCTATTAAGCGTGTTTCAGCTGGTGTAATACGAATTGACTGTGGTGTTGCTACACCATAAAAAGCAGTAATATCTACATTATAAATTTTACACAACATTAATAACGTATCGCCGTAAGGAGTTGTTTCTCCGCTTTCCCACTTACTTATAGTTGCTGCGGTCTTATGTATACGTTTTGCAACCTCACGCATACTTAACCCTGCTTTTTGTCTGCATAATCTTAACTGAAGCGGCAATGAAGTACTTAAAGACTCTGTAGTTTTTTCTTTTGGTTTAGTCATAAATATTTCTCCTATACCATAATTATATCGAAAAATTAAATATTTAAAAATTTGCTTGACAATAATCCGGATGTGTTTTATTATTCACATGTTAATTATTACGATACTGTTAATCTATAATACACTTTGGAGAAAATATGATTACTCTGGAAGAAAAAGTAAAAGAATTTATAAATACAAATGGGATTAAAAAAAAATTCTTTGCTAATCTATTAGGAATTTCTGTAGCTAAGTTAAGCGCTATGCTGCAAGGCAAAAGAAAAATGAAAGCCGATGAATTAATTATTTTTTCAGAGTACTTCAACTTAAAATCTGATTTTTTTGCCGATGTTAATTGTTTACAGGAGTGTAATTGATGGAAACAAAAATCTCTGTTATAATTCCTGTTTATAATACAGAAGAATATCTTGGTAATTGCCTGACAAGTATTTGCACCCAGACTCTTGAAGATTTAGAAATAATTTGTATCAACGATGCTTCTGAGGATAACTCTCTTAATATACTCAATGATTTTGCAAATAAGGATAAGCGCATAAAGGTAATTAATTTTAGGCTTAATAAAGGCGCTGCTGTCGCGAGAAATAACGGAATAAAGATTGCAAAAGGCGAGTTTATCAGTTTTATTGACAGCGATGATTATCTGGAAACAGCCGATTTTTATGAAAAATTATACAATAAAGCCATACAAACAAATGCAGATATTACAAAAGGATTATATAAAAACTCCTTTGATAACACTGTTTATGAAAATATAAATAATAAGATTAAAGAAAATAAGAATAATTTCTGTTCAACATATTGCAGTGCTATTTTCAGAAGAAGTTTGCTAATCAATAATAATATCACATTTCCTGAAATCAGTGATATGGAAGATCCTGTATTTGCTTTTGAGGCCGCATTATATGCCAATAAAATTGAAGTAGTTGAAGACTTGTATATCGTAATTACACAGCGTGATAATTCTCTAACTAAAAGACAGCTCCGTTTCCAACAGCTTAAAGATAAGATTAAGGGGATGGAGATTTTATTGCATCTGGCAAATTCTAATTCTATTACGCCTGAGGTTTACAGCTATGTCTTAGGCTACTGGTTTGTAACAATAATACAGGATGTATTAAACAAAAATAATTCTCGCATTTTCAGTGAATATCTATTCTGCAAAATGGCAGGAATTTTCAGAAACTTTAAGTTTAATGTTGACATAAATGCGATTTTTTACAATTTTTTTAATAAGAACCTAAGTGAATTTTATTACTTTGATAAAGAGGAACTAAAAAAAATTATCGATACAAAAGATATAATCTCTTTTGATATTTTTGATACACTTCTTTTACGTCCGTTTTTAGCCCCGTCTGATGTTTTTAAATATATGGAACAACAATATAATATACCAAATTTTGCACTTACAAGGCTCGTTAACGAAAAGAAAGTACGCATGGTTAAGACTATTCGCGACAGAAGAATAGAAGATATAACAATTGGTGAAATATATTCTAAACTCGATAAAAATCTCAGAGATAAAGAAATGGAGATTGAAGCACAAATATTACAATGTAATGAAGAAATTCTTGAAATCTATAATTATGCACTAGAACAAGGAAAGCAAATTATAATAACATCAGACATGTATCTTCCTACAAATTTCCTTGCACAAGTTCTGAATGATAAAGGTTTTAAAAATTTCAGTAAATTGTACGTTTCAGGTGAAATTGGAAAATGTAAGGCTACCGGAAACTTATATAAATTCATTATCCAAGATTTAAATATAAGTCCTGATAAAATATTACATATTGGCGATAATAAAATTTCTGATATAGAAAAAGCCAAAGAAAACAGTATCGAAGCATTCTATTATAAAAACATTTTCGAAAGATTTAAAATTTCGAAAATAAACAACTATGCTTTTGAATATTTTGATAACTATGCAATTGATAAGATTAGCAGTTCATCAATTATCGCATTGTCAGCAATTAATTGGATTAATCAGAATGACAAATCTAATTACTGGAAAGATTTAGGTTATAATATCGGGGGCCCGCTAGCGCTTAGTGTTGTAACAAGCATATTTACAATAGCAAAGCAGCGAAATCTTAGCGATATATTCTTTGTTGCCAGAGATGGTTATATGCTTAAATTAGTATATGATTTAATTAAACCTGAAAATGCACCAAAAAGTCATTACATATACGCTTCCAGACGAATGAAAAACTTATGTATAAATGATAATCCTATATTTAGCGAAATAACTAAAAATAATTATCAAAAATACGCAGCTTCAATCAAATTATCCGGAGAGAATATTGGAATTGTTGATACCTGTGCAGGTAATTTTTCCGCACAAACATTAATTGAAAAGTTTTTCAGCGCAAAAAGTTTTCTCGGGATTTATATAGCGTCAACGCTTAATTATAAATATAATTATATAAATTTAAGCATCAAACCGCACTCCAACAAAGCAATAGGCTTTAGTTGGGATTTAATCGAGTTTCTTTTTACATCAAACGAAGCGCCTGTTGAAGATATGAAAAATGAAAAACCTGAATATAGAGAACTTTTAAATGATAATGACTTCTTCAGATTAAACCTATTCCCTTTTATTTCAGAAGGAATACTTAATTTCGTAAAAGATTACACTAAAATATTTGGAATACAAAGTTTCAATTTTGATGCCGATCAAGTATTTGAATATATCAAATGTTTTTGGCAAAATATGAGCTTTTTAGACTATTATATGCTTTCGCAGGTAAAGCATCCTACAGATTCTGCACAACAAGTTTATGTTTCTTTAACACTTGCAGATGAGGAAAGAATAAAAATATTAAACAAAAAAGTGGGTAAAAAACTGGAACTTATACACAATTAATAAAAAAGGCGGTTCTCGAAAAGCCGCCTTTTAAATACATATCTCGAAAAATTATCTCTTTGAGAATTGGAATCTCTTACGAGCTCTTTTTCTACCATATTTCTTACGTTCTTTAACTCTTGCATCACGAGTCAACAAGCCTTCTGAACGTAATACATTTTTATATTCCTCATTAACTTTCAATAATGCTCTTGAAATACCGTGTCTGATAGCCGCTGATTGAGCAACGATACCGCCGCCAACAGCTTTAACTCTTACATCATACTTGTCTTGATTTTCAGTTAAAACAAGCGGTCTGTAAATCATCATTTCAACAGCCGGCATATTACCAATATAAGCACCTAATGTTTTTCCGTTAACGAAAATTCTGCCTTTACCTTTTACAAGTTTTACAACTGCAACAGCGCACTTTCTGCGGCCTGTAGCCATTATTTCTTTAGATTCAGCCATTACTTAGACTCCTTTCCCAATACAACAGGTTTTTGAGCTGCATGCGGATGTTCAGGACCGCAATATACTTTCAACTTGTTGAACTGTTCAGCGCCAAGAGTGTTGTGCTGCAACATTCCCTTAACAGCTTTTTCAATTAACTTTGTTGCATCTTTTTCACGAACTTCTTTAACAGAAGCTGCTTTTAAACCACCCGGGTAACCGGTATGGTGATAATAAATCTTATCAGTTTCTTTATTTCCTGAAACTACAACCTTTTCTGCATTAATAACGATAACAAAGTCACCGGTATCAACGTTAGGTGTATATTCAGGTTTATTTTTTCCTCTTAAAATGTTTGCAATTCTTACAGCTAAACGACCAAGAATTTCGCCTTCTGCATCAATTACATACCATTTTCTTTCAACTTCAAGAGGTTTTGCTGAATATGTTTTCATGCTTTTTATCTCCGTAGTATTAATATTTTACCTTTACCAGTGTCAGACCATACGGGCTGACTGTTTGCCCCGCCTTACGGCGGTCACATGCCTCAAGAACATTTTTCATATGCTCTACAGGCAGCTTATGCCCCTCTATTTCAAGAAGCGTACCGACTATTGTTCTTACCATATTATAAAGAAATCTGTTTCCTTCAATATGTATAAACACTCTATCACCTTGTTTCTCAACATTTGCTCTAGAGATAAAACAAACTTTGCTCGGGTTAAGCGTTCCGGAACTTTTAAAACTTGAAAAATCATGTTCGCCCAGAAGGAAATTCAAAGCGGTCTGCATCCGCTCTATATCCAATTCATATTTCACTCTTAAGATATCACCGTCAAATGCCTGTTTATAACGTCTGTTAATCAGTTCATATCTGTAATATCTTGCCTTTGCAGACTTTTGAGCGTGAAACGAATCCGGTACAATTCTCAAGTTACTGACAGATATATCATCAGGAAGGATTTCGTTCATTTGATAGATAAATTTTGAAGCAACAATTTCTTTATCAGTATCAAAGTGAACGACCTGTCCTAATGCATTTACACCTTTATCAGTTCTTCCGGAGAAGATTGTTTTAATCGGTCTGTTATTAATTTGAGCCTTAGACTCTATCAAAGTACATAATACTTTCTCTAATTCGCCCTGTATCGTGTTACCGACTTCTTTGCCGGCTTCGAACTGTATCTGACTGCCGTCATAGTTCTTACCACGGTACTGAACGTCTAGAGCGTAGCGCATTAATTATACCAACTGAATTAATGCCATTTCAGAAGCATCCCCTCTGCGTGGAGGAAGTCTGAATATTCTTGTATATCCGCCCTGTCTAGAAGAATATTTAACGCCAATAACGCTGAATAATTTTCTCAAAACAGTCTGCTTAGCTAATTTTTTGCCTTCCTGCGGAGCATCAAATACTTCACCGGTGGTTGTATCAATTAACTGGCCAATTTCTTTATCATAGATATATTTACCAGCCAATCTTCTTGAATTCAAATCACCTTTTTTAGCCATAGTGATTACATTTTCAGCATATGGCTGCAAAGCTTTTGCTCTTGCCATAGTTGTTTTTATCTCACCATGAGTAAATAGTTCAGTAGCTAATGAACGCAACAAAGCTTTTCTTTGGTCTTGTGCTTTACCAAGTGTATGTTTCTTTGTTTGGTGTCTCATTGTTTTCTTTCCTTTTATATAATTTACTAATTTCTATTATTCTTCTGAACCTTGAATAGCATAACCTTCTTCATCTACTTCCGGATTTGGAGCTAAGTCTAAACCGAAGTGGTGTAATCTTTCAATTACTTCATCTGAAGATTTTTTACCAAAGTTCTTAATATTTAACAAATCATGTTCTGATTTCTTTAACAATTCTGCCATTGAGTTAATGCTTGCTCTTTTTAAACAGTTATATGCTCTTACAGATAATTCAAGCTCATCAATAGTGATTGAAGGTTCTTGTTCGGTTTCTTCATGAGATTCTTCCATAACAACAGCCTTTTCTTCAATATCTTTGTGAGAAGTTTTGCCTGTAATAGATGAGATTTGAACAAAGTGTTCAATAAGCAAATCAGCTGCCTGAGTAAGAGCTGTAGTTACATCTACTGTACCATTAGACCAGATTTCAAGAGTTAATTTATCAAAGTCGATATTATCGCCGACACGAGCATTTTCAACTTCATAACGAACTCTTTTTACAGGCATAAAAGTAGCATCAATAGGTAACATATCAATAGGAGTTCCTGATTTTGAGTTTCTTGGAACATCATTTGCTACATATCCTTTTCCTGTTTCTACAACGATATCAGCGTGGAATGAACCGCCGTCTGCTATAGTACAAATCAACCAGTCAGGGTTTACTACCTTAACGCCGGCCGGCAATTGGATATCACTTGCCAATACAGGACCAGGTTTGTCTACATCTATTCTCAAATTCTGAGGTTCTTTTGAATCTGTTTTGATTGCCAAACCTTTAAGGTTCAACATTACGTCGATAACATCTTCTAATACACCAGGAATTGCAGTGTATTCGTGAGTAATACCTTCAATTCTGCAAGAAGTTACAGCAGTACCTTCTAAGCTTGAAAGTAATACACGTCTGAGTGCGTTACCGATAGTTGTTCCAAAGCCTCTTTCTAACGGTTCAATAGTAAATTTACCATATTGTGAACCATCAGAACTGGTCATTGTATTAACAGTTTTAATTTTTAATTCCATATTATTTTCTCCTATCAGCCTATTTTGAATAGTACTCTATAACAAGTTGTTCTTTGAATTCAGGATCTAATTCTTCTCTTTGAGGAATTCTTTCGAATGTAATCTTCAAAGCGTCTTTATCTACTGTTATCCAAGCAGGAGCACAAGATAAATCAATTGCACTCATTACAGTCTTAAGGTAATCGTTGCTTCTTGATTTAATAGTGATTACATCACCTGCTTTAACTAAATATGATGGAATATCTACTTTCTTATCATTAACAAGAACGTGACCGTGGTTAACGATTTGTCTTGATTGTTTACGTGTTACGCCGAAACCAGCTCTAAATAAGACGTTATCTAATCTGGATTCAAGAATTTGAAGGAGGATTGTACCTGTTACACCTTTCTTTCTTGCGGCTTCGTTGTAATATTTTGCGAATTGTTTTTCGCTTACCAAATATGTTAATCTGATTTTTTGTTTTTCATTTAAGTGAATAGCGTATTCAGAAAGTTTTTTTCTTACTGCACCGTGTTGACCTGATGCTGTTTGTCTCATAGAAGATGTTAATTTTCTGTTAGACAAATCTTTTACGCCGTAGTTACGAAATAATTTATTCGTAGGTCCTGTATATCTTGCCATTATTTTCTCCTTTTCTTTTGCAGGGCATCTATGGTTTACTTTTTTGGCCTAAAGCAAGCCCCTGCTATTTTTGTATTTACTATTATACACGTCTCTTTTTAGGCGGACGGCAGCCATTGTGAGGTATAGGAGTTACATCTTTGATTAATGTAATTTCCAACCCTGCAGCTTGAATTGCTCTGATTGCTGTTTCACGACCTGAACCAGGCCCTTTGATATGAACTTCTACTTTTTTCATACCTTGATCAATTGACTTCTTAGCAACTAATTCTGCTGCTGACTGAGCTGCAAACGGAGTTCCTTTTCTAGCTCCTTTGAAGCCTGTAGCACCGGCAGTTGCCCAAGCAATAGCATTACCTTGAGTATCTGTAGAAGTTACAATTGTATTGTTAAAAGTGGATTGTATGTGAACAACACCCTGCAATACATTTTTCTTTTCTTTTTTCTTTGTAGTTTTTGGTCTTGCCATTTTTCTTTTCCTTATATTTCACTATTTTTAATTTCGTTTAAATTTATTCCCTATTATTTCTTCTTACCAGCAATAGGTCCTGTCTTTTTACCGCGTCTTGTTCTTGCGTTTGTTTTTGTTCTCTGACCTCTGCAAGGAAGACCTCTTTTGTGCCTCATACCTCTGTATGAGTTAATTTCTTGAAGACGTTTAATGTTCATTGTTACTTCACGTCTTAAGTCACCTTCAATATTGTATTCAGACAATGCATTACGTAATTGTTTAATATCATCATCTGTTAAGTCATCTGTTCTTAAATCAGGTGAAATACCTGTTACTTCAAGAATCTTTTTGCTTCTTGCAGGTCCTATACCGTAGATATAGGTCAAAGCGATTTCTAGTCTTTTGTTACGAGGTAAATCTACCCCAACTAATCTTGCCATGTTTTCTTTCCTTTATATTTCTTGTACTTACTTATTCTTTATTCTTCGAAAATTAACCCTGTCTTTGTTTGTGTTTAGGGTTTTCACAAATTACTGCAACTCTGCCTTTTCTTTTAATAACTTTGCATTTGTCGCACATAGGTTTTACTGATGATCTTGTTTTCATTGTTTTATCCTTTATCTTTTTGTAATACTTAAAAACTTTTTATTATTTAAGACGGAATGTTATTCTGCCTTTGGTTAAATCATAAGGTGTCATTTCTACTTTTACTCTGTCACCCGGTAATATTCTGATAAAATTCTTTCTTATCTTTCCTGATATGTGTGCCAGAATTTCGTGTCCGTTTTCAAGTTTTACCCTGAACATCGCATTCGGCATGGATTCCAGAATAGTACCTTCTATTTCTATTACGTCTTTTGCCATATTTTCCTCTATTTTTCGGCTGTCAAATAATGCCACTTTAAGGCATCTTAATATAATAATATTTGCTAAAAATCTGAATGCAAGCTGTTTAGTATATTTTCGACCATTTTGTAAAGTTTTATTTCTGTTTGTTTTTTTATTCTTAAGTTTTATTCCCTGTAATCTAATATCATGAAAAATGTTGAATTTATAATGCAATTTTGGATTATATCCTTTTTGTAATATTTTTTATTATTAAAAAAACATTCTACATATTTTTATAACTCATTTTATTTCTGTTCATGATACAATTTACACATATAGTATTTTGAAAGGGATTTATTTATGCTAAGAGCCGGAATCGTTGGACTGCCAAACGTAGGAAAATCAACATTATTTAATGCATTAACAGCTACAAAGAATGCACAGAGTGCAAATTATCCGTTTTGTACAATTGAACCAAATGTAGGCGTTGTTGTTGTACCGGATGAAAGACTCCAGATACTTTCTGATTTGTGCAAAGCAAAAGAAATTATTCCTACTGTCATAGAATTTGTTGATATTGCGGGACTCGTAAAAGGTGCAAGCCAGGGAGAAGGATTAGGCAACCAATTCCTGCATAATATTAGAGAAGTCGATGCTATTATTCAGGTTGTCAGATGCTTTGACGATGAAAACACGATTCACGTAGCAGGCAAAGTTGATCCTATTTCAGATATTGAAATTATTAATACAGAGCTTGCCCTTGCTGATTTAGCTTCTGTAGAAAGACGCGCTGCAAGAATTTCTAAACAGGTAAAATCAGGTGACAAGGAAGCAGTTATTGAAGACGGAGCATTAAAGAAACTTACTGAACTGCTGCAAGAAGGAAAATTCATAAATGTAAAAGAACATTTTACAGAAGATGAGATTGAAGCAATTAAACCGCTTAATTTAATGTCTATCAAGCCTGTTATTTATTGCGCAAATGTTTCTGAATTTGATTTAAAAGAAGGCAACAATTACACAAAACAGGTTGAAGAATACGCAAAATCACATGGTGCTCAAACAGTTATAATCTGCGCAAGAATTGAAGAAGAACTTGTTGAACTCGGAGAAGAAGGGGCTAAAGAGTACCTTGAAGAGCTTGGAGTTAAAGACAGCGGGATTAATAAAATGATTAAATCTGTATATGAACTGCTTAATCTTATTACATTCATTACTGCGGGCGAAAAAGAAGTTCACGCGTGGACAATCACAAGAGGAACTAAAGCTCCGCAGGCGGCAGGGGTTATACATACTGACTTTGAAAAAGGCTTTATTAGAGCTGAAGTAACCGGATACAATGACTTTGTACAAAACGGCTCTTATACAGCCTGCAAAGATAAAGGTGTTACAAGATTAGAAGGAAAGGATTACGTAATGCAGGATGGAGATATTGTTCACTTCCGTTTTGCAGTATAATAAGGAAATGCAAATCAATACTTCGGGTGGACAGACAAATTTTAAATGGAATAAAACAACACATTTAGAAATGACAATGCTCGCACTACAAAACAGCAGCATTGATGATATTACTAAAAGACAGGTTGCCAGATATGCCCAAATGCCAGACTTTGCAAAGACAGAATTGGGATATCATAATAACACTCACTTCTTCTTTCCAAATTCTAAGAAAAAAAGCTTCGGGCCAGACTCTGATAAACTAAATGCCTTTAGCCAGTTTAAAGAACATTTGCAGCAAGCAATGCTTTCAGAAGCCAAAGAAGAAGTATTAAAAAAACTCGGCTATGCACTGCATTATTTGCAAGATATGTCTGTTCCGCTTCATACAGAACCGGGCGGATTAATACATAAAATATTAAAATACAAGCTTCACGGAAATTTTGAACGCGGTAAAAAATATGGTGCAACAGCACATTTAGACATATTAACCCAAAATTTTAAGGCAGAAGATCTTGAGTACAGTTCTATACTGGATTTATTTACAAAAACTGCTGAATATTCCCAAAATCCAGAGTTCAAAGTAAAAAGATTTAACAAGAAAAACTGGATTTCCATTCAGCAGGCTTGTTTTAACAGAGGCGTAAACGCTTCCAGAGAATTTTTAGAAAAAGTTCTTGCCGTAAAAAATATTAATTAACGAGTTATTTTGGCAGAATTTATAACCCAGCCGTCAGAGCGAAAGTGTGCATAATTATTTTTTCCTCTGTATTTTTCTCCTTCTGGACTTGACTTAAGCCATTCCTCAAGGATTAAAAGAGCCTTTCTCAGGAGTTCGTAGCCGTATTTTTCAATCAATGAACCGTATTGAGTTGGTGTTAGTATGACAAAATCTATATCAGGCAGAGAAATTTTTACCTCGCTGTCATACTTCGGTCTGCCGCCCTTTTTTCCATTTTCTATACTTGAATATCCACTCATTATTTTTCATCCTCCACTGGTGCTCCTAATTTGCGCACTAACTCTATTACAGTTTCTTTCATTCTGCATTTATTATAAGAATCTTTAAAATATATTTTATAAAGATTACATTTAGAACATACACACCCTAATTTATAACAATCCACTGCACTCGGGGTCCAATTCTTTGACATTGTTTCACTACATGATACATTATATCTGTAATTCATTTTTACAAAACCTCTTCCAAATATTTAAAACATTGACATTAGCAAAAAAATATGATTAAATATCAATTGATAGTTTACATCTTGTGTCTTATTGTAAGACGATATGATACAAATGTCAAGTACTATTTTCATATACTGGTGAAACGATGAAACTAGATGAATTAATACAATTAATATCCAATATAGCAGGGATAACTGTTAACCAGTCAATGCTTGCTGACAGCCTCGGCATAACACGCCAGACAATCAGCAACAGAATAAAAACTCAGAGCGAAGTTACAGTTAGCGAAATCAGACGGGTTGAGGAATTTTTTAAGATTAGTATTTTCAGTTCGGTAACCGATGATATTGCTTATATAGATTATTATACAGATGTTTTTGCAAGCTGCGGAAATGGCAGCATTGTCTTTTCGAGCGAAAAAACGAAACTTCCTATACCGATATCAATGATAAGCGGGTATTCAAAAAATAAATTATATTCTATGATTAATGCTTCCGGAAATAGTATGTCGCCTACTATTGATAATGGCGATAAGCTTATTGTAGAACACTGGAACGGAAACCAGATTCAGGACAATAAAATTTATGTATTTTGTTTTAATAATGAATTTTTTGTAAAACGCTTATCAAAAAATCTTGATGAGATTATTATCAAGTCTGACAATCCTGAATACAGAATCAGAACTATAAATGGGAAATCTGCTGCAGAATTAATACTTATTGGAAAAATTGTCGCAACAGTGAAACAATTGGATTAAAATTGACTTTAGAGGGTTTTTGAAGTTAAATATCTCCTATGAAGATAATTATTTTTGGTGCAAATGAACTTAGTTCAATGATAGCCTCTGAGTTATATACAGAAAACGACATTACTGTTATAGATGATGAACATAACAGAGTAGACGCATTTAATAAGCTGGATGTCGGGTTTGTACCGGGGAATGGTTCAAATATAGAGGTATTAAAACAAGCTTCGATTAAATCTGCGGATGTATTTATTGCCTGTACAGCTTCTGACGAACTCAATATTGTTGCATGTTTAACTGCCAAAAGAATAAGTACCGTTAAAACAATCTGCTTTGTTCGCAAAGAAGAATACAAATATTCTCTCGGGCTTGCAAAGGATGCAGAATATAACTGTGATTTTTATATTGATAATGTAATCTGGCCGGAAGAACTATTAACTCAGGAAATTTTTAGAATTATCACTGTTGCAAAAGCTTTGGATGTTGAACATTTTGCTGATGGCAGGGCACGTTTGCTTGAATATAGGATTGCAAAAAACTCTATTCTTGTTAATCAGATGATTAAAAATTGCGAGTTTCCTAAAGATACTGTTATTGTCGGTATTACAAGAAATTGCGAATTATTTATACCTAATGGAGAAACAATTTTGCATGAAGATGATAAAGTTATTTTTATGGGATTATCAAACTCGCTCGATATACTTGCCGGTAAATTTTTCCACGAAAAAGAGTTCGTAAAAAATGTAACTATTATAGGCGGTGGTAATGTTGGTTTAAAACTTGCTAAAAATTTGGAAAATCTAAAGCTCAATTTAAAGATTGTAGAAAAAGATACAGCAAGATGTGAGTATTTATCACAGGAACTTAATAACACATTAATTATTAATGGAGATGGAACTGATTTAGAACTCTTAAATGAAGAAGACATTGCTTCTTCTGATGTAGTCGTAAGTGTAACTAACAATGATGAAAAAAATCTTTTATGCTCGCTACTTGTTAAACATATGGGTGCAAGCAGAGTAATATCAAGAGTTTCCAAGACTACAAACGTAGAATTATTTGAACGGGTTGGTATTGATATTGCAATTTCTTCCAGAACAGCTGCGCTTAATGAAATAAAAAATAATATAAAAGAAACAAACATTGGTATTCTGGCAACTGTAGAACAGGGAAAAGGAGAAGTACTGGTTATAGAAATCCCTGAAAATTACCAAACAAAAAAAATTATGGAATTAAAACTTCCTGTAAAAGCTATTGTAGGAGTTATTCAGCGCAGGAAGAGAATAATTATTCCAAACGGTGCAACACAAATAATGGGTGGTGATAATCTCATAATATTTACAACAAGTGAAAATGCGCCAAATATAAAAGAATTTTTTGAGGAAATTGAATGAGATTAAACTATCTGGCATACTCATTTAGTCTGACAATAATGTATTTTAGTTTTATGCTGATGCTGCCTGTATTAGTAGCGCTTTATTATCATGAAACCGGTGCTGTGCTGCCGTTTTTATTAACAGGAGCAGCTGCTCTTATGATATCAATAACAATAAAAAAGGTTATCAGCGGAATTGCCCAGATTAAATCAATAAATGATATAAAAAAATCTGAAGGGCTCTGTGTTGTTAGTTTTTCCTGGATTTTTGCTATCATTCTGGCTTCAATACCTTATTTATTTTTCGGAATAAGCCCAGTTGATGCTTTATTTGAAGCAACATCCGGAATTACGGCAACAGGTTCGACAATACTTACACACTTCAACTATCCAAATACTGTTTTTTTCTGGCGCTCCTTTACACAATGGCTGGGCGGAATGGGAATTATCGTATTATTTATTGCAATTCTGCCTCAATTTGCAATTGCCGGAAGACAAATGTTTTTTGCAGAAGCACCCGGGCCTACAGAAGATAAATTTACTCCAAGAATAAAGAATACGGCTGCTGCTCTATGGAAAGTTTATGCAGGATTAACTATAATTGAAATTGCTTTTCTGAAAATTAATGGAATGAGCGGTTTTGAAGCTGTTTGTAACTCATTATCTTCAATCTCTGGAGGAGGACTTTCTCCAAACAGCCAGAGTATGATTGGATGTTCTTATCCATTACTATGGATTACTGCATTTTTCATGTTTTTTGCAGGTGTAAGCTTCAATCTCCAGTACAAAGCATGGGTTAAACTTAACCCGCTGGTTTTATTTAGAAATGAAGAATTCAGGACTTATTTCTCTGCAATTTTCTTAATTGGTATTTTACTCAGTATTTCTTTATTCTTTAATATGCATTATGACCTTGCAGGAAGCATAACACACTCGTTTTTTAATGTTTCAACTCTGGTTTCGTCAACAGGTTTCTGCAGTGTAGATTACACAAAATGGGATTACACAAGCAAGCTCCTTTTATTTGCAATAATGCTTTTTGGCAGCTGTGCAAGTTCGGCCGGAGGCGGATTAAAAGTTATGAGATGGCTTCTGGTCTTTAAAATTATAAAAACAGAGATGACTAAAATTCTACATCCCAAAGCTGTTTGTAATATCAAAACAGGAAGTTACTCTGTGCCTAAGGAAATTCTTGATCAGACTTTAATGTTTGTTGCTTTTTATTTTGTAATACTGGGGGGTTCCGCATTTTTAATAGCTGTTCTTGAACAAAATACTACTATTGGATTGACCGGAGCTGTCAGCGCAGTAGGAAACATAGGCCCGGGATTTGGTGCTATCGGCCCGCTGGGAAGTTTTGCTCCTCTGAATGCATTGACTAAATTGATACTAATTTTTGATATGCTTATTGGCAGACTAGAATTAATACCAATTCTTGTGTTATTCCAAAAAGATTTTTGGGTTTTAAAACGTTAATTCCCTGCGGCTATAAATCGGGCCTTTATAAAGTTTATTATTGTATTCTATATTTACAGGTGCTATAGTCCTCTTTTCATTAGAAAACCGGATTAAATTACCGCTAATATCATAAAAATAAAGAATTTTGGAAGGGACAGGATTGTTCAATGCATCCTTTGTAATAGGCTTGCCGTCTAAATCAAATGCCTCATATATCTCTCCATTTTTCGTACAAATTCCCAGCCTAAAACCATTTTCATCATATATTTTTGTTGAAGCTGCCAAAACCTGCACTCCGGAAATAAAAAATAAACAAATTATTGCACAAAGTTTTTTCATACTACAATTATAACGTCATTCTTAGAAAAATGTTCTTTTTTATGCTACAATTTAACCAGAGGAAGAAAATATGTCTATAAGAAAAGTTGTCAGATATGGAGAAGACTCTTTGCGACAGCCGTCCAAAGAAGTTCATAAGGTTTCACAAAAAGTTAAAAATCTGGTTGCAGATTTATTGGATACAATGTACGCTCAAAACGGTGTCGGGCTTGCTGCACCCCAGATTGGAGAGAACTACAGAGTATTTGTAATTGATGTTTCGACAGGAAATGAGCCTTTAAATCCAATAGTATTTATAAACCCTAAAATCATAAAAAAATCAGGTGCTGTAATAAGCCACGAAGGCTGCCTTAGCTTTCCTGAAGCATTTACTGATGTTAGAAGATATTCTGATGTTATGGTAAAAGCAATGGATAGGAATGGACGTTCTTTTGTTCTGGAAGCAAAAGATGGAAGCCTGCTTGCAAGAGCAATTCAGCATGAATTTGACCACCTTGACGGAATTCTTTTCATTGATCACGTTATAAACAGATTTGAAGCAGAAGAAGTTCTGAAAAAATTTAACCTGCCACCAATTCAAATTGAAAAACTGCTTGATGAACCGGAATTAGAAGCAAAAATTGAAGAACTACTAAAACAAAAAGTTAAAAGTGAAGAAAAGAATGATTAGTATTGTATTTTTTGGAACACCCGATATTGGTTTAAAATCCCTGGAACATTTTTATAATTCTGATAAATTTGAAGTTCTTGCAGTTGTAACACAGCCCGATAAACCATCAGGCAGAGGACATAAGCTTACACCGAGCCCGATAAAACAATTTGCGCTGGAGAAAGGTATTAAAGTATTTCAGCCAAAATCAATCAGAAAAGAACCGGAAATTATTGAAGCATTAAAAGAATTAAAACCTGATTTCTTCGTAACTTTTGCATTCGGCCAGATTCTTTCGCAGGAAGTTCTGGATATTCCTAAATACGAAACAATAAACCTTCATGTTTCATTACTTCCAAAATACCGCGGAGCAAATCCTATACAACGCGCAATTATTAACGGGGAGACCGAAACAGGTATATGCACTATGATTACAGAATTAGGGCTTGATTGCGGCGACATTTGCATGAAGCTTCCTATTGAAATCACTAAAAACATGAATTGTATAGAGCTGTTTGAACTCTGTGCAGCTTATTCTCCAGAGCTTTTAGAAAAGACTTTAACAGGAATTAAAGACGGCACATTGAAGCCAACTCCTCAATGCGAAGAAGGACTTTGTTTTGCAGACAAGCTTAAAAAAGAAGAATGCAAAATAGACTGGAATAAGTCTGCTGAGGAAATTCATAATTTAGTTCGCGGGGTTTACAAATGCCCTGGTGCGTTTTTCGAATTTAACGGCAAAATAATTAAGGTTTTGAATACTGAGCCATTAAATGATGAAACAAACGGCAGCATTGGCGATTTTGTCAGGATTTCAAAGCTCGGAATTGACGTTAAAACAGGCAAAGGACTTTTACGTATTATAAAAATAAAACCCGAAGGTAAAGGCGAAATGCCGGCTTTTGACTGGTATAACGGACTTAAACACTAACTAATATTTTATCGAGCCTTGAAAAAATCTCGTTCAGATTATCAATTAGAATAAGTTCTCCACGCAATCTTGATGCACCTTGAAAACCGTTTAAATAATACGGTATAAACTTTCTGCAGAATTTTACACCGACATTTTCTCCTCTAAACTCGACCTCTTTTTTTAGATGATGTTTTAGCGTTTCAATTTTTTCTTCTAATGTTGGATGAGGCAAATATTCCCCCGCATTAATATATCTTTCAACTCTATAAAGTAAAGATGGATCACCCAGCGCACCACGCCCTATTGCAATGCCATCAGCTTCTGATTCTTCCAGACACTGAACAGCGGTTTCTATCGATACAACATCACCGTTTGCAAAAACTGGAATATCAACATTACGCTTAAGTTCTGCAATTTTTTTCCAATCAGCTTTGCCTCCATACATCTGCGAACGGGTACGACCATGAATTGTAATGAAATCAGCCCCTGCTTCCTGCATTTTTTGTCCGTATTCTACAAAATTTAATTCGTCAAATGTATATCCTAAACGGAATTTTACACTCAATGGAATTGAAATTTCAGCTTTAACTGTTCTTACAATTTCTTGAGCTAAATCAACATTACGCATCAATGCACATCCATCTGTGCCTTTTACAACTTTATTAACAGGACAGCCCATATTTATATCAATCATATCAGCATACTTCTGCAGATAATTTGCACATTCTGCAATCATTTTAGGCTTGTGGCCGCTTAGCTGGTATGAAATAGGAGAATGATTTTCATCCCTTGCAACAATATCTGTATCCTTAACCTGCGTCAGAGCTTCTGAACTTATCATTTCTGTTGTTAACAAGCAGGTTTTTGAGTATTCTCTTACAAGCGAACGCAATACATAATCAGTTATTCCGGCCATTGGAGCAAGAGATACCCTGCTCGAAATTAAATCCCTAACTTGCATATGGTCTCAATTCTTCCAACCTGCTTTTTGCGTATTTCAAATATTCATCATCCGTTGAGTATGATGAAATAAACTTCTGATAATATTTGAATGCTTCTTTATAATTCGAAAGAGTGTCGTAATCTACAGCAAGCATATAATTAGCTATAGGAAATTCGTTAGAATATTTCAAAACATTTAAGTAATCATTTATAGCAAGTTTTGGCTGCTTCTGCTCATCATAAATCAACCCTCTGTAATAATATGCATAAGCGTTATTTGCTTCTTTTTTCAAAACTTCATTGAATTTTAGAAGCGCCGTTTGGTAATTATTCTTTTCATATAAATCTATACCTTCGTTAAGAACAGTAAGTGAACCGTTTTGTACGACATAAGAAAGCAATTCTTTTGCCTCTGATTGAGGGTTTAGCTGTAAAGCTTTTTTCAAATATGCCTCTGCAAGAGCCCAATTTTTTTGTTCTGAATACAAGTACCCTATATAATAAGGAGTTTCAGTATTATTGGGGTTCAATTTTTCTGCTCGTTTGTAATATTCTATAGCGCTGTTGTAATCCCCCATAGCCTGGTAAGATGCAGCAGCTCCAAGCATAGAATCTTCTGTTGCCGGATTTATTGCGAGGTATTGCTGTACAGCCATTTTATAATCTTTAGCTTCGTAGCTTGAAGAAGCAGAGGCTAGCTTCGTAGAAGTTGAATCCTTTTGAACGTTCTGCAGCGTCTTCAAAACAAGATTATTTGCAGGGAATTTTTCTTTTGCTGTGTTTAAAATACTTACGGCATTATTATAATCATCTTTTGAGGCATAACATATTGCAAGATTTACATACGCATCAACCTTAGAAGAATTTTTTGAAATTGATGATTTGTATGCAGAAATAGCTTCATCAATTTTATTTTCCTTATGAAGTTTATATGCATAATCATACAATTCATCACTACTGCCGTTTTGAGATAGATATGCAATATATTCCGAAGGACTCATTGTGTCTTTCATTACCATAGCAATTTCATCTTTTGCAGCCACGTTTGAAGGGTCAATTGCCAGAACTTTTTTGTAAAGTCCCATTGCAGTCTTGCCATCTCCCATTTCTTTATAAACCTGCGCTTTATATAAAAGAGCCTGAGTATTATTAGGATAGAGCGTTAATACAGAATCATAAGATTGAATTGCTTTCTGGAACTCTTTTCTCTGCTGGAATAAAGTACCGACATTTAATCTTGTTGTAACGTTAGACGGATTAAGCTGTTCAGCTTTTCCATAATAGCTTAATGCCGTTTCAAAATCTCCCTGAGCCTGTTTTATAGCTCCAATATTTGCATTGAGCTCCGCATCACTTGGAGTTTGAGCGAGTTTTTTCAAATAAATTCTTTCTAAAGCGTATAAAACTTCCTGATCGCCTTTAGAATTAGCAAGCGCCTCATTATACTGAACGACAGCTTCGTCATATCGTCCAAGTTTATCAAGAGTTCTTGCATATTTCATTCTAAGTACGCCGTCATTCGGCTTTAAGTCAAGAGCAATTTTATAATAATCAGCAGAACGCGGCTCGTTGCCCAGAAGTTTTAGCAAATCTGCAATTTGCGCATTAGAGTCAGCAGCAAGTTTTTCACTCTGTGCAGCTCTAGAAAACTCATATGCAGCAGCAGAGAAATTACCTGCCGCGCGCAATTCTTCAGCTTCTTTATAACGGGAGCCGGCGGTTGTATCAAAACTTATTACCTTTAAACACTGGTTTAAATTCTCTGCAGCTGAGGTTATCATGCCGGCAGAATTTTGAACAGCCTGTTCTTTATTCGGGTATATTTTTAGATAAAATATAGCACTTCTAAAATCATTAGCGGCTTTTTCGTAATTTTTATCCTGATTTGCATAATATGTAGCCCTTGCAAGATAAGCATTTATCAGCCCTATCCTCGCTGAATTATCCAGAAAATTAATTCTCAAAGCTTTTCTGAACTCAACAATAGATGAAGAGTACTGATTCTGCATCAAATAATTTTGAGCGGCTTCATAATGTTCTCCAAAAGCTCCAGCCGGAGCTGCAAAAACATTAGAACTGCCTATGATAGTACATAGTGCTAAACAACAAACTGTCCCTAAAAATTTTTTCTTCATAATAATATATTACTATAATAGTTTTCTAAAGTGAATAAGTGAATTCGGCATTCAAAACTTTTGTCAAATTGTAAATTTTTGTAAAATTTTCTGGACATGACATATCATGATTTTGAAATTTATAGTAGCATGCCATGTATCAACTATCCCCAAATCTCCTCCCAAAATTATTAGAGAAAACTTACACTGACTCAAAATCTGAGTCAGTTTTTATTTTCTTAATATGCACCGGAGCAGACAAAGCGGCTAGCCAAGCAATTCTGTTAATATAGTGGCATTTTCTTCTGCTTTCAAGTTATTAGAAATTTTGTTTCTTTTGATATAAACACGAAGAGCTTCTCTGATTAGTTCACTTCTTGTTCGTTGTTCAGAGCTTGCCACATTATCTACCTTGCTAAGAAAATCGTTAGACATTGAAATTAATACTCTTGCCATGTTTCCTCCTTTATTCAAATAGGCGGAGTAGTTAAGCTTACACATTACCCTTACATTTACCCCTGCAGGACTTTATTATATCATATAAAGAAATTATTACAAGAGTATATCTGTTTTATATTAACAAATTTTAGAAAAGTTTACAAAGCTTTACAAAAAAGGCAATTTTTTATTAGCGTCATACTTTATATATATAAGAGTATAAACAGAGGATATTAATATGTTTCATTATTCAAGTTTAAATTTTGATCTTGCGATGAGCACCCCGAGCGGCTCTATTAATATTCTTTGGAATCAGCTTGGTGAAAAATCAAAAGCTAATTCAATTATGTATATGACACCTAACTTTGACCCGTCAATAGGTTATACATATCCGGAATTCGGCGTATGGGGCAATAATCTTCTTAACCCGATGCTTGCTATTCAGCAAACAATGCAGTCATTCCAGAATGGAAACTGGATGAATGGTATTAATAGTGGCAACTGGTTTAATAATATGCCTTGGAACAATTGGACTAATCCGTGGGGCGGTGGAAACAACGGCGGCAGCACTGCTGGAAACGCTGAATACGATGCTTTAAAAGCTCTTATAAACAAATACAAAGAAATCGGTACAAAAAATAATACTATAAGCCGGGCTCTTTTAGATAAGATTAATGCTGCATTAAATAAATCAGGCAAACCAGAAGAAAAATTAGAAGCATTAAAAGATTTATACAAATCTCTTGATAAAACTAAATTAGAAAAAGCTTTACTTGAATTACCAGAGTATAAAATAATGCTGGACGAAGCTGGTTACAACTTCAACGGCACAAATAAAGAATATGATAAAAAGCTCAAAAAAGAATTAAACAGCCTTGAACAGGACATCAAATTAGGAAAAGGCGATTTGCTTGCTCAAATCAGTGCAAGTGAAAACAACGCACAGATTTTGAGAATTGTAAGTTATTGGAATGACAACCACTCTGATAAAGAGAACAGAGGTATTATTAGATTAGTTGCTCAACATATTCCAGCAGAAGAAAGTGAAAGAACACTGCATATTGAAGGTGTAAAAAATCTTTCTATGTCTTTAATCAACAAAGTTGAAGACTTCAAGGGCAGTGTTGATGGAAACTTTACTAATTTAGATAAAGCAACAGAAGAATTATCAAAAGCTTTGACTAATGCAACAAAAGCACCTAAAGAATTTACAAAAGCTAACCTTGAAGCTCTTGCAGATAAATTCGACAAACTTTATGCAATGCTCAGAATGATGGAAGCAGAAAGAATTAGAAATACAATAAATACAAAATACAGTTTCCTTAACGACATTTCATCAAGCGACAGAGATATTGTAAACGACGATTTAGTATTAAAATCAACAAAAGAAGATTTAAGAAAAGAAGGCATTTCACTAGACGGCGTTGAAACAGATAATGTTCCGACAGAGGAAGTTGAAGAAGTTTCAGACATTGACGAAGTAAGTGAAACAGCAGAAGAAAAAGTTGAAAAGTTAGTTGAAAAAGAAAACTTAAAACAAACAGCAAAAGAAGGAGTTTTCCAATCAGTTGTAACTTCATCAAATGAACCTGCACACTTCTATACAATTAAGGACGACAAACTTGTTGAACTTAAGGATGTTAAATCTATTGATAAAGACGGCAAATGCACAATGGCAGACGGCACTAACAAAACACTTGAACAGGTTAAGGCTGATGCAGTAGAAGTTTCTGCACAGGATATTATTGATTACAATAATACATTAACCCGCGTTGATGAGCTTGTTAAAGCAGGTACACTTGTTAAATGCCAGCAGCAGTTTGGCGGTGCAGTTCTCTATCGTTCAAAAGGCAAACAAGAAAATGGTAATAGACAGTATTTTATCGTTAAAGATAATAAGTTAATGAAATTGGATTGCAAATATGTTACTGCCAATGGAATTGTTGTTGGCAATGACGGCAGCAAAACACCATTCAAAGACTATATTGCAAACGGCAGTTTTTCAACAATAAGCGATTCTAATATTGCAACAGAAGACGAACAGAAAAAGGCTGAGGAACGCAAAGCAGAAGAAGCAAAAACTCAAAAAGAAGAGGAAGAAAGAAAGCTAAAAGAAAAATACGAAAAGAAATTTGAAGTTCATGAAGTTGATGGTGCAGACCAGATTGGTAAAGACATAGCAACTGACTTAATGTGGTCTACTGACAAGGATGAATGGGATACTGCAGTTGATAATATAAACAAAATAGATAAAGAAAATGTTTACAGCGTAATAAAAGCCTATGCAGCAGAAGAAGGCTGGGGTACAGATAACATTCTTGAACAAATTGCAACAGAATACGGCAGAGAAAAAGAACAGCAGAAAAAATTAATAAACCATATTATCAAAGCTGTACTTGACTATTGCGAACAGTATGGAAGCAACAGCCAGAGCGCATACAAAGAACTTGAGAAATATAAAAATGGAATTACTGATGAAGTATTTAACAGCTCGGAAGACAAGTTAAGAGCTGTTGACCGTTTAATACTCAGGGTATTTGGCATCAGAAACTAATAGATGTAAGGTTTGGTATTAAAACAAATATTGCCGGCAAGATAATCCTGCCGGCTTTTTTTTACAGCAGAATTTTTTCGAGATTTATAACTGCATTTTCTACGGTATCATTAATCACCTGATAATCAAACTTTTTAGAGTTTTCAATCTCAAGTTTAATTGACGCTAAACGTTTCTGTATAGCGTCTTCAGTTTCCGTATGCCTGCCTCTCAAACGAGCCTCTAACTCTTCAAGAGAAGGCGGAGCAATAAAAATCAAAACAGCTTCCGGCATAATTTTCTTTACATTGAGCGCCCCTTTTGTATCAATTTCCAGAATCAAATTTTCACCTTTTTTAAGGCACTCTTCTACGAAACTTTTTTTTGTTCCGTAATGATTTCCGGAAAACTCTGCCCACTCGAGAAATTCATCATTTTGTATACAGTTCTTAAACTCTTCCTGTGTTAGGAAGAAATAATTTTCCCCGTGAACTTCCCCCAGCCTCATACCTCTTGTAGTACAGGATACAGAGAGCTTAAAATCCGGATGTTTTTTCAAAAACTCCTTAATAACAGTACCTTTTCCAACACCGGAAGAACCTGATATAACAAACAATCCAGCCATTATTCCTCCGTAAATCCTTTATGTACAGTTGTTTCAAAAGCCATGCTGCCGGAGTTTTCAAGTTTAACCGGTTCTTCTTTTTTGACAGCTTCTATTTTAGGAGCTTTTGATTTAAAATTAGCAATCAAATCCTGCGTAAGCTTAGGCATATCCATTGCTTCTGTACAGATTTCAATATAGCACATTTTATTCATAATTTGTGTGACTTTAAGCGCCTTATCAAAATCATCAGCCGTGCTAACTTTTGTCGACCATACATCACCTTCAAAAACTCTTGCAAACTTCGAATAATTCATCTGCATAATATCATTGAAACAATCTTTCGGAGTTTCAGAAAGTACTCTTTCAATTGTATAGCCCTTATTATTTAAAACAATAACAATAGGTTTAACCCCTCTTCTAAGCATATTTCCGATTTCCATCGCTGTTAGCTGATGCGAGCCTTCTCCTGTAATTAAAATAACTCTTGATTTAGGTTTTGCAAGACAAACCCCGAGAGCAGCCGGAGTTGCCCATCCGATAGAGCCCCATAGGGTTTGTGTTTGAAGTTCAGCCGTAGCAGGGAATTTCATTGGAGCAACACCGTGAGGAATTATCCCAGTTTCTGCAACAATGATATCATTATCTTTTATAAATTCCTGCAAACGCGGATAGATATATTCAGACGTTAATGCGTCTGGGCTGGAGGCTTTGTGTTCATAACCTATTGCAGGTTTTAGGATTTTCATATCCTTTGAATCAACAAGTTTTGTAACCGCCTCAAGAACATCACTCATCTTAACATTATCATATTTTTCACCTTCAACATATGTATGCGTTCCATATATTGCAATCTGATTATTAATCTTATAAGGCAGATTAAACCCGAATGCATTCAAATCTGTATAAACAGGGCCTACTGCAATAAGACAGTCTGTTTCATTAACATATTTTTCAGCCGTAGGATTTTCAAAACCTGCATAGTAACCTCCCAGATAGAGGTCATAATCCATGTCAATGAGATTTGTTCCCATAAGGAAGTTTGTAGTTGGAATTCTTGTTTTTTCAACAAATTCTTTGTACTCAATTCTTGAATCGAAGCGTTTTACGAGCAAATCTCCGAGAATAACAGGTTTTTGTGCATTGTTAATTTTTGCAGCGATTTTGTTGGAAACGAGCCTCAAAGTTTCTTCATCACTAATCCAGTCATAAGAAACCTCTTTGTCAGAAATTTCCATTTTTGCAATATCAAGCGGAACAGCAATGTATACGGGTTTTCTTTCTTTAACAAAAGTTTTTAAAACCCTGTCTATTTCCATTTTCGCATTATCTCTTGTAAGAAAAGCTGCAGCTGCAGTCACATGTTTGTGAGCCTCATAGCATGCGTGATAATCTACATCCTGAAAATTATGATGCACACAGGTTTTATTTTCAATTGTTTTAGTAGCAGGCACCCCAACAATACTTATAACAGGCACATTTTCTGCCAAACTTCCTGCAATAGCGTTCATAGCGCTGAGTTCCCCGACTCCGTAAGTTGTAATTAGCGCACCGTAACCGCGCATTCTTGCGTACCCGTCAGCAGCATAACCGGCGTTAAGCTCATTTGTACATCCAATCCAGCATGTATTCGGATTATTTTCTACTGCGTATAATAAATTAAAGTTATAATCTCCCGGAAGTCCGAAAAATTCGTTAACCCCGAGTTCTTCAAGTTTTTTTACTAAATATTCGGCTGTGTTCATTCTCTTCTCCCTTTAATTTTGAATTAATCGTATCACAGGGAGGGGTAAATGTATATATATTTTTTTTGTATAATATACTTATGGACAAAATTTTTTCTGACAAGATTAATATACTAAAAGCATTGGCAATAGTACTGGTTGTTTCAGGTCATCTGGAATTTCGTTTTTTTGATATGTTTCCGCCGTATTCGTTCCAGCTTGCCTTGTTTTTCTTTATATCAGGAATGCTTTTTAAAGAAAAATATCTGGATAATGTTGCAGATTTTATAAAGCGGAGAGTAAAAAGCCTGCTTCTTCTTTACTTTTTATATTCAGCTTTTTACGCAATAGTAACCATTATTCTGGCAAAGCTTACCGGCAAATTCTGGGGAATGGATTTAAATTTATATAACTTCTTTGTAACCCCATTTTTGAACGGACACCAGTTTGATTTATCCTGCCCGATGTGGTTTGTAACGCAGTTATTCATAACAATGGTGACATTCTTATTTTTGGAAAGAATGTTCAGAAATCTTTCAACAACAAAGAAAAGTATAATATATACCCTTATGGGATTTTCAGCAATCCCTCTTTCTAAAGTTTTTCCGCTGACACCTGTGTTTTTAGTTATTATAAGAACCCTGTTTTCGCTGTTTTTTGTTTATCTCGGTCATTTTTATATAAAAAAAATCCACGGGAATTATAATATCTTTACCCCGAAAATTTTAGGGATTGTTTTATGCATACAGGCTGTTTTGTGGCATTTTAACAGAGATTTTGACCCGACTCACGGAATTGGTTTAAGCTATGTTCTTGTTTGGGCAAGGTTTGACAGCCAGATAATTGTACCGGTTCTTACCAGCATAACCGGAATCTGGTTTTCGTTATTTTTTATAGAGCTCACATACAATTATCTTAAAGATATTAAGTTTGTCAGACTTATAGGTGAAAATACATATCACATAATGGCAAATCACCTTTTTGTAATGTACATAATAACAGCAGTTATATTTAAGCTTAACGGAATTCCTATAAGCGAAAGAAATACACATAATATTTACTGGATTTTTAATCCGGTTCAGAATACATATTTATATTTTATATTAACAATGATAATAACTACTTACACAGGCGTATTTTTGAAAAGAATTAAGAAGCGTTTGCCTGTTATCAAAGATTTTTAAAAAATTTTTACGGGTTTACAAAGAGGAGTATATATGTTATTATATATTTAAGCACTATTATTGTATTTTTGTGCTGCGCTGGAGATACATTAAAATATGCAAAACACAGGCTATTTAAGAAGACGACGAGCTGGAGGGTTTACATTATCAGAAATCCTCATCACGCTAGTTATAATAGGATTTATTGGAGCTTTAGGAGTACCAATGCTCGGACAGAATAAATTAAAAAAACCTGTAGAGGTTATAGGCCGGCACGGCACAATAGAGTGTTTTTGGGAGGGCGGCGTTGTAAAGCAGTTCATTTCCAACAATACTGATAATAAAGCCGGTGAGCTTACAGATGCAGCTGATGGCGCCTGTTATTTTACCGCCCCTACTGCTAATCTGTTTGTCCTACAGGCTGTTGGTGCAGGCGGAGGCGGAGCTGTAGGAATGACAGGAGCTCCATCTTATACAAATGCTACAAAAGATATCCATGGTAGCATCCCGACCGGTACAGGATTTCTAGGGGCAATAAACGACACCAAAAATGTTCCTGACTGGGTGAGAAAAGAATGGAATAAACAATGGACAAGTGAATCTCAATGGATTGAATATACACTAGAATCTCCTATTGGAGGTTCCGGTAGAGCATATTGCGAACCAAGACGTGTCGACTGGGATGACGGCTCTGGTTATAATAAATGTGCTGAGTACTGTACAACCAATCTTGCAGAGAAATGTCCCCCTGAATGTCTAAGTAATTTAGTTGCAGATGGAGGAAACTCAGGATATGGTGCCAAATATGTAGTTAAAACAAAACTAGAATATGATCCGGAAGGGCAGCAGGATAGTGTTGTTTTCAACCCTACATATGACGAAACAACACTGACAATAGGAACTAAAGAGGCCAAGCTTTTAGCCAGTGGTGCCGGAAAAAATGGTCAAGGTAATTATCCTTATGAAGGCGTTGCAACTCCTGGCTCAAAAGGTGAGGATATTCCTTTAACTACAGGCTCTAATAAGTATTTCTCTCTATCAGGGATGAAAGTTTACGGAACGCCTAACAAAACCACTTTTCAGCCAGGTGGTACAGCTACAGAACATGATTGTTCCAATATGGCTGGTTCTTTCGCAAAACGAGGTTCAATCTCAGGCGGTAATCCAGGTTCTATTACATTCCGTACCCAATCACTTGCAATAGATGCAAATTTTGGTGTAGCCGGTTCTCCGGGAAGTGCAGAGATGAGAATTCTTGAAAAACTACCTGCAGAAACACAGTTCAAATTAGTACCTGCCCAAAGTAACAGCGGGTCTAATACCGAATCTACAATTTATATAAAAAACAAACAAACCGATACCTGGGAAGTATTTATGCGTGTTTCCTCCGGAGCAGACGGCTGGGGCGGAAAAGAAAAAATTGCTGTTGAAGAAGGCGATTTACCATTCCCTAAAGCTTACTATCCAGATGCATTTAGACCATCTACACCTGAGCTGTCGATTTCATCAGGAGCTGGATACACCAGTTATCTTGCTAAAAACAATTTTTCACCGGGAGCATCAGGAGCCGGAGCACATCCTATAGTTACACATGTTAGCGGTAATGCCGCACATTACATTGGTAGATCAGATAGAGCGCTGGTTCTGACAGGTAATGAGAGTTTAGCGCCAATCTCAGGAGCAAGTGCTACTTGCTATGACGGTTCAGAAAGTACTAACGGAACCTGTGGCAGCGGTAATACAAGCGGTAATCCAGGAGCAGTGATAATATCATGGTAAAAAAAGGTTTTTCTTTAGCAGAAGCACTTGTTGTAATGGCGATTATATCAATATTCTTCGCTGCTGCGTCTAAAATTATAACAACAAGACCAAAACCGCCAAAACAGGTTAACCAGCACGGCTATTACGAATGTTACTTAAATGTTTATCAGACTATAAATGCAGCCGGACAACAAGTAACAGTCAGCCGTCCGACACAGAGATATGTTAGAAATAATGTTGCAACCGCTGCTGAAGAAGTTTCTTGTTCCTTTGAACCGCCAAATGGAATTGCATTCTATAACATCAATTCATATGGTCCGGTATTCCACTCAAGTTTTGAACCTAATATTAAAAATACAATAAAAATTACATTCACCGGTGCAGGTATAATACTTAAATCAGACACCGGAACATTAGACTTGCAGAGTAATTCTACACAAGAGAATGTAAAAATGTTTCTTAATACTTTATATCCTGATTCTCATATTTATAACAATGGAAATATAAGAGCAGGCGTAATAATTAGTTGGTAAGCATTATAAGAGGACTCAAATGAAAAAACTTAAATTAAAATCCGGTTTTACATTAGTAGAGTTAATGGTATTTTTTATATTCATATCATTACTTATGGCAGCTGCAACACCTATCATAACAAAGCGTGTTAAAAATCTGCCTATAAAAATTCACCATGGCAAGTTTGTATGCTATGGCGACAGGTATGAATATTACAATGCAACCAAACTGATTTCATCCGGAGCTGGATGCAAATTTACACCACCCAAAAGAGCTACTTTATTTAAAATAGAATTAGTTGGCGGCGGTGCCGGCGGTTACAGTTATACTCAGTTTTGGGAAGATAATGATACAAGAACCGGCGGATATGATTTAAAAAGCGGACATTATGGAGATGGCTATACTGACCCTACTGATGGTCAGCTTCGTTATATATTAGAAAATGCTCCATTTACATGGGCTACAAAATCTACAGGCGGCACATCCGGGGAAAGCGTTTCCATGAGTTATGTTGGTATCGGAAGCCCTCATATTTCAATACAGGGTTCTTGCCAGGGAGATTGCTGGTCTGATCACTGGGGACCTTGGTATGATTGTATTAAGACAAGAAAAGTAAAAAAACAAACAGGCACAGATGAAGAAGGTAACCCTATATATACAGAAGTAGAAGAACAATATGAGTCTACTTGCCGTGATTGGATTGATGATAATCCGGATAATTTAATTTTATGCTCAACTTGCAGCGGCTATCGTTCAGAAGCAAATAGCCTTGCATCTGAGATAAGCAGCCAGAGAACTTGCAGTGCAGGAGATGAATGGTGCTATACTATTGCAACTTCCGGTTTTGTTTCAGGTTATCAATCTCAAGCAGCTGCTATAGGCGGTTCTGACAATACCGGTGTTCTAGCCGACTTCGGGGCTGGGACTTCTGGCACAGGAAACCCTGAAAGAGGCGGTTATGGCCTTGGAATGTATATCGAGGGAAAAGTTGATTTCAAAGATTATAAAAATGGCGGTAAAAAAGTTGAGAATTCAGAAGTTCGCAGCTATTTGAGCCAATTATTCGGTACTAGTTATCAAAAAGGTACAACAAGTGCCAGTGGAAGCTGCGGCGGCTGGGGATACAACGAAACTAAAAAAAGCACAGTTTCATTCGGCTCACATGACTTAATGGGTGAGAATGGTAACGATGTGCTCCATTATAATGCCCTCAAAGGCTGGGAAGCTTGTGCTACTAACTGTAGAAGAGCTAAAGGCGGCAGAGGCGGCTGGATTGATGATAATTACAGTACTATAACAGGAAGCTACTCTGATAGTTCGCCGATTCAGAGTGATAAAGATGCACAAGGTATTTGCGGACGTGTTAATGGGCCTTATGCAGTAAAAGAAGGTAACACAAGCGATAGAATACCTAGCGTTACAACAAAAACAGAGCTTAATGTAAGACACCATCAGGTTGGAAACGGCGGCGGTTCAGCTTCTTATAAAGTTGCCTATGTTTCAAGTCTTGCTGATGATTGCGTATTCAATGTTTCCAGCGGCGGTCCGGCCATTAATGAAAGCATTTCTGACTCACAGCTTGATGATTTACATAACAGCCTGACAACATCGCTTGTATGTAATGAGGGAACGCTGCGTTTGGATGCTGAAGGCGGTTATTATAACAAATCGTTTACTCAAAAAGATTACGCAGGATTTGACTATCTAACACCAGATGGTGAATCTACAGCACCGGGCTCATTTACAACATCTGCAGAAGGAGGCACATCTCCATACAGCCCTAAAGATGTATTTACAAAATACATTCTAGGCAGCAGCGGATTTGGTGCCGGCGGAAGCGGAAGTAAAATCGTAGACGGTTGTACAAAACCTTGGGGCGAATACTGGATTAATAGAGTATACGGCTCAAGCGTTGATAAAACATCGCATCACCAAATTCCGCGTACTGAATGCGATGAAAAGGCACAAATTAGTACAACTGGAGGCAGCAGCGGCTCTGCCGGTGTAATTATAATCTCATGGTAAAAAAGAAAGGTAATAATTTATGAATAATAAACAGGGTTTTACTTTAGGTGAAATTGCAATCACAATTGCAGTAGTCGGGTTTCTGGCAGCAATGTTTCTGCCGATGATTAAAAATGCAATACCAAATCAGGAACAGTTAATGTTTAAAAAAGCTTATTACCTGACAGAAAGAAGCGTTTCTGAATTGGTTAATGATGAAGATTATTATCCTGAAATTGACGATGATGTTGACGCAAAACAATACTTCGGCAATACTGTAAAAGTTGTATCACAGGGCAGACAATACGAAGGAACTACAAAGTTTTGCGAATTGTTTGCAATGAGGCTTAATAAAGCATCTGATGTTGACTGTAAAGCAAAAAAATTTACCAACGGTGCTAATCCTGTAGGAACATTGACCGCTGCGGATGGTATTGTTTGGATACTTCCGGTAAGTAACTTTGCAAACGAAACTACTGCAGAAAAGATTTATCTGGATGTTAATGGCAACAAAAAGCCAAACTGTTTCTATGACAAGGATAAATGTAAAACTCCTGACAGATTTACTATAAAAGTTTATCAGGACGGCAGGGTTGAAGCTGACGGAACTATGGAAATAGAATATCTTAATAAGATTAATATCAGCAAAGATAGTAAGGCTGAAACATCAAAAGTCAAACAAGATTTAGGATACTAATAATATGAAAAATATAAAATTCGGATTCACTCTGGGAGAAGTGTTGTGCGCACTGGGCATTATCGGAATATGTACTGCTCTTGCACTTACAACAATGAAACCTGCGGAGAAAAAAGCCACTAAATATCTGTATATGAATGCTTATAACTCGTTAGAAAAAGCATATTATAACTCTGTACTTATTGGTAAAAATCCATTCAGGGAAGAACCGGATGAAACCGGAAATGTGCTGATTCACTCAGATACAGAAGATACGGGTACAGAGCTTCTATGTGAAGGTCTTACGACTTATATTAACACTGCTACTAATAAAAAAGATGCGGACGACGATTTCAGTACAACCTGCTCGTCTACCAAGCTTACAAGCGAGATGGCTGAGCCGGAAGATTTTACTGATGATAATGTGCAATTTATAGCATCAAATGGTATGAAATTTTATATCAGTAAATTAATAACAAAAGATGACTTAAAATTCTACCTTGTATTTGTTGATATAAACGGTTCTAAAAAACCTAATTCAATTGAATATACCTACAAATTTACTCATATAGAAAGTGAAAAAAAGGCAGAAAAGAACAGAATAGAACCGGATATTTACGCATTTGCAATTCTTGACACAGGAAGAATATGTCCGATTGGTATTCCTGAATATGATTCAAATGTATTAACGGCAAGATTTGCATATTTTACGGATTCCGGCGATCCTCTCTACACGCATAAATCTATGGCATATTATCAGGCTAAAGGCGCTGCGTGGGGATATTACAGCGGAACAAAACCTGATCCGATGGAATACAATCCTGATGAACCGTTTACAATGAACGATGCTATAAGAGCTGCTATAAATTCCGGAAGCAAAATTGTTAGTGATTTCCCTGACTTAAAATCTCTTGAACCGTCGTCGCTTTCAGGCTCAGCACCTTATCACTGCTCTAATGAAGACCTTGAATCCTGTTATATATTCCTTGATGAATACAGACAGTAAAGTAGCAAATTTATTTTTTACGCACCTTTCTATATAAAGAAAGGTGCGTAATTATGAATATAAACCCGATTAATAATATACAGACTAATTTTAATGGATATCTTAAGTTTAAAACCGGAAGATATGTTAACACAAAAAACATAACAACTGTTTTATATGATTATCCTGATCTTGTCGCAAACGATAAATTTCATTCCTCAGCATTCTTAATGTCTGATGGACTCAAATATATTATTAAATATTTGAGCAAACCAAAAGCTACACTTATAGAGAACATTATTAACGCAGACAAAGACCATAAAACAATTGTGGAGATTGATGCGCAAATCGCAGCAATGGATCATAAAGCCAAGCTGTTTGAAGAAATGCAGAATCAAAATATGAACCCATATATTCCCAAAAAGTAGCCCAACTTAGAATGTTAATGTTATAATCATGCTATGACAGACAAAATCGTTATTAAAGGAGCAAGAGAACATAACCTGAAAAACGTTTCTCTGGAAATTCCTAAAAACGAATTAGTAGTTTTTACCGGTGTTTCCGGTTCGGGAAAGAGTTCACTAGCTTTTGACACAATTTTCGCAGAAGGACAGAGAAGGTATATTGAGAGCCTCTCTACTTATGCCCGCCAATTTTTAGGTCAGATGGATAAGCCGGATGTTGATTACATCGACGGGCTTACCCCTGCTATTTCTATTGACCAGAAATCAACAAGCAACAACCCGCGCTCAACAGTAGGTACTGTTACTGAAATTTATGATTATTTAAGGCTATTATATGCCAGAATCGGAACGCCTTACTGTCCAAAGTGCGGCAAACCCATACGGCCACAGACAATTGATGAAATTGTCGACAGTATTCTTAAACTGGAAACGGGAACAAAAATACAAATCCTTGCGCCTATAGTTAAAGGTAAAAAAGGTGAATTTCAATCTCTGTTTGAAGAATTGAGGCAGGAAGGTTTTGTTAGAATTAAGGCTGACGGAGAGGTTTACAATCTTGATGAGGATGAAATTAAGCTTGCAAAGACAAAAGCACATACAATATCCGTTGTTGTAGACCGCGTTGTAGTCAAACCGGAAGCACGCTCAAGAATTGCTGACAGCGTTCAAATAGCACTCCAAAAAGCTGACGGACTCTGTCTTATTGATGTAATCGGTGCAGAAGAATTAATATACAGTGAAAAGCTTGCATGTCCGGATTGTAACCTAAGTTTTGAGGAATTAACTCCGCGTATTTTCTCTTTCAATGCTCCTTACGGCGCCTGCGATAAATGCGGCGGGATTGGTGTCGATTTCAAAATCGACCCTGATTTGGTTATACCTGATAGGAATAAATCAATAAAAGAAGGTGCTATTTATCCGTGGAGTAAATCTTCAACCGGATACTACGATGATGTCCTTAAAGCTGTACAGGAAGCGTATAAAATGGATTTTGACATCCCGTTTAAAGAACTTCCGCAAGAACATCAAGACATTATCTTATACGGCTCTGATGAGCGTATACCAATGCGTATTAGAGAGTTTGGGAGCAAAAGATACAGAACAAGTCTGCAAAAATTCATAGGTGTTATTCCATTCCTCATGAAACATTACAATGTTGACAGCGAATACTGGAAAGCCGAAATAGAAAAATATATGGTTACAACTCCGTGCGAAAAATGCGGAGGTGCAAGGCTTAAACCTTTCCCGCTAGCAGTAAGAATTAACGGAAAAAATATACACGAATTCTGTCTCATGCCTGTTGATAAAGCTTATGAATTTGTGACTGATTTATATTTAACACTTTCTGATTTTCAGATGAAAATCGGAAAACAAATTTTAGATGAGGTGCGCGCAAGGCTTAAATTCCTGTGTGATGTCGGACTTAATTACCTGAACCTTGCGCGCACCTCGGGAACGCTTTCCGGCGGAGAAGCCCAAAGAATCAGACTCGCTACACAAATCGGAAGCGGGCTGTCAGGTGTTCTTTACGTTCTGGACGAACCTTCAATAGGTCTGCATCAGCGTGATAATGACAGACTTATTAAGACCTTGCTAAAACTCCGAAATATGGGAAACTCGCTTATTGTAGTCGAACACGATGAAGATACAATAAGAAATGCAGATTACATTGTAGATATCGGCCCTAAAGCAGGAGTCAACGGCGGAAATATTATTGCTCAAGGATGTGTAGAAGATATTATTAAAGCGTCTGACTCCATCACCGGACAATATTTGAGCGGTGAACGAAATATTCCTGTACCTAAAAAAACAAGAGAAGGTAATGGAAATTATCTGCAGGTTAGAAACGCACATCTCAACAATCTCAAAAATATAGATATTGATATTCCTCTCGGAAAAATCGTTGTATTAACAGGGGTTTCTGGTTCTGGTAAATCCACACTTATGCAGGATTTGATTTATGAATACGCCGTTCACAAGCTCAGAAAGAACCGGCCGAAACCTCAGGGCGTTGACGAAATATTAGGATTTGAGAATCTTGATAAAATAATCGATATTGACCAGTCGCCAATCGGAAGAACTCCGCGTTCAAATCCGGCAACTTACACAGATGTTTTCACTCCTATAAGAGAACTTTATGCAAAAACTAACGAAGCAAAAATGCGCGGTTACAAACCCGGAAGATTCAGCTTTAACGTAAAAGGCGGAAGGTGCGAAGCCTGTTCCGGCGACGGTGTATTAAAAATCGAAATGAACTTCCTCTCTGATGTTTACGTCAAATGCGATGTCTGCAAAGGAAAACGCTATAACAATGAAACATTAGAAGTTAAGTACAAAGGTAAAACTATTGCAGATGTTTTGGAAATGAGCGTAAAAGAAGCTTACGAATTTTTCGAAAATATACCGCAGATTGCTAACAAATTAAAAACACTTGTTGATGTCGGTCTGGATTATATTAAGCTCGGGCAAAGCGCCACAACACTGTCTGGCGGAGAAGCACAACGAATTAAGCTGGCTTCTGAGCTCAATAAACGAGCAACCGGAAAGACTCTTTACCTTCTTGACGAGCCTTCTGTAGGATTGCACTGGTATGATTTGGATAAATTAATTAAAATTATCCAGCAGCTTGCTGATAATGGAAATACCATTTTAATCATTGAACACAACCTTGATTTAATAAAAATTGCAGACTATATAATTGATCTCGGGCCTGAAGGCGGTGATATGGGCGGAAATATCGTTGCCTGCGGAACACCGAGAGAAGTTGCCAAAAATCCAAGCTCTTATACTGGACAATATTTGAAGCAGTTTTTTCAGAAATAATGTATAATAATATCAATGAACGAAACTTTAAAAGAAACCATTAAGCTTGTTCCTGACCAGCCGGGCTGCTATCTTTATTACGATAAAGACGGCGAGATTATTTATGTCGGAAAAGCTAAAAATCTTAAACGCCGTGTTTACAGCTATTTTCATAAACAGCATGACAGCGTTAAAACAACTGTGCTCGTTTCACAAATCGAAAAGCTTGAATACATTATTACTGATTCAGAAGTAGAAGCGCTGATTTTAGAATCACATCTGATTAAGAAGCATAAGCCAAGATATAACGTACTATTAAAAGATGATAAGAAATATCCGTACTTTCTTATTACAGATGAAGATTTCCCGCGCATTCAAGTTGTGCGAAAAAAGAATTTAAATCCAGATAAGGGAAGATTCTATGGGCCTTACACTGATGTGGGTGCAATGTACGCAACACTTGATTTCTTAAAAAAACTTTTTCCGCTCAAGCAGTGTAAAACTCCTAAATTCTCCAACCGCCCATGCCTGTACTACCACATAGGCAAATGTCTTGCGCCGTGTCAGGGTAAAGTTACACCGGAAGAATACCAAAAGCTTATTCATCAGGTAGAACTGTTTTTGAGCGGTAAACAGACAGAGTTATTAAAACAAATTCAGGAACAAATGCAGAAATATGCAGATAGCGAACAGTTTGAAAAGGCTGCCAAAATGCGTGACAGCTATCTTGATTTACAAAAAACGCTTGAAAGGCAGAAAGTTGTATATGAGAACACAAAACTTAATGAAGATATTATTGCTGTTCTTTATGAAGACGGAATTCTCGCAATCGTAATAATGATGATTAGAGAAGGAAGACTTATTGATAAAAAAGATTTCACATATTTTGTTGATAACATTGATAAAACAGAATACTTTGAGACATTTTTCAGAGATTACTATACCGGACTCAAGCTGGGATTTCCGGACAAAATCGTTTCTAAAGAACTTGAAGATATAGGTGATAAATCACTCTACGAAGACTGGTTGAAAATCATTTCCGGTAAAAAAGTTACAATTAATTATGCCAAGGCGGGTAAATACAGAGAGCTGGCAGAGCTTGCAATAAAAAATGCGGGAAATTTATTAGAAACAGCAAAACTCAAAAAGATGGCACAAATAAGGGATGATTTTAACGAAGTCGGCTCTTATCTTGCCGAAAAACTGCACCTTTCAAATTTTCCCAACAGAATTGAATGCTATGATATTTCTCATATTCAAGGCACAAATACGGTTGCCTCAATGGTAGTTTTTCAGAACGGACTGCCGAAAAAAACGGCATACAGGAAGTTTAAAGTACGCTCAACGGAAGGTAAACCGGATGACTTTTTATCAATGAAAGAAGTTTTATCACGCAGACTTGCAAGATTAGGAGAGCCTAAGTGGGAAAAGCCTGATTTGATTATCATTGACGGAGGAAAAGGCCAGCTTTCAAGCGTTATGCAAATTGTTGAAGGTATCGGCGTTCAAGGAATTGACTTTGTATCGCTTGCAAAACGGGAAGAAGAAGTGTTTCTCCCGCATCAGTCAGAATCAATCCTGCTTCCGCGCGACTCAAACGCACTTTACCTTATCCAAAGGATAAGGGATGAAGCACATAGATTCGCAATAACTTTCCACAGAGAACGCAGAAGTAAAAGCGCTGTAGGTAAGAAAGATTAATAATCTTTTCTTACAGGGATATAACAAAACTCCGGAGTTAGTAAGCTGTAAATAAATTTTATAAAATTAAGCATAATAATCTAATCCTTTATTATTTTTATTTTGTAATCTCTGAGCTTGCGCTTTAATAGTTTTAGCCTGCGCAGCAACCCTGTAGTCCTGCGGCGATGGATCTGCCGGCGCCATTGCAGAATTTATAACAGTGTTTGCATTGTCAATAGTACGTTTTGGATTTTTTGGATTTAAAACCGGCATTTTGATTGAAACATGTCCGCCCACAGGAATTCCCTGTGCGTTTTTTTCAATAACTATAGCACCTGCTAAAGCTCCTCCTGCTCTTTTATGAGCTGCTTCGTGTGCATAAATTTTATCGAAGTTCTTCTTGATTAAAGTCTGTTGTTGGTTTTTTATAGCCGGAATATTCATGAAATTCATAAATACACATCTCCTTACTACATAGTGTATATTATACACGTTTTTTTATACTTTGCAAGTACTATTTTTTAAATCCATCTCTGCAAGCATTTCCAAATCTTCCGCGGCATCTGCGCCTTTAGTTGTAAGGTAATCTCCCGACAGCATGCCGTTAATTCCAGCTCTAAACCCGAGCTCCTGCATTTCTTTTGAAAGTCTTGAAGTCCTTCCGCCGGCATAACGTAAAATCACTTTGGGAAGCAGTATTCTAAAAACACAAATAGTCCTTATAATCTCTTCTTCAGTAATCTTATCCTCATAACTTTCCAGAGGTGTTCCTTTAATAGGATTAAGAATATTTATCGGTACTGTTTTGGGATTAAGCTCTGCTAAAGAAAGTGCCATCTCTAATCTGTCTTCCCTTGTTTCCCCATGCCGAGAATTACGCCGGTGCAGGCTTCAATACCATTTTTCATAAGTAATTTTACAGTATTTATTCTATCCTCGTAATTATGCGTTGTACAAATTTCTTTATGATAATTTTTTGAAGTATTTATATTGTGGTTAAATCTTTCTACACCAGCCTTTTTAATTTGCTTTATCTGCTCTTCTGTAAGAAGCCCCAGTGAAGCGCAGCAATGTATACCATCAATAGAAGCTACTGCTCTTACCATTTCTAAGATTTTCTCAAAATCCCTGCCGGACTCACTTCTCCCAGAAGTCACGATGCAGAATCTTGAAGCCCCGTTTTCTTTTGCTCTGAGTGCCGCAGATTTCACATCTTCAACATCCAGAAGAGGATGACACTTGATTTCAGCATGATTATGAATACTTTGAGAGCAGTACTTGCAGTTCTCTCCGCATTTGCCGGTTTTTGCGCTTATGATTGAACAAACTTCAACCTCATTTGTAAAATTTGATTTTGTCACTTGCTCTGCCATCTCTACGAGTTCGTTCAAATCCATATCATATAATTTTAATAATTCCTGTTTATTCATAATATAATTCCTCCACCTAATACAATATCTCCGTCATAAAGCACAACTGACTGCCCCGGTGCAATAGATTTCTGCATATTTTCAAATAAAACTTCTATATTACCTGAATCTAACGGCTTTACTCTCACATTTGCCGGACTTTGAGTCGAACGAATCTTCGCCTGACATGATATTTCTTTTTCTAATTTATCAATCGCAATCCAGTTTAAATCAACTGCTGTAAGCCTGTCAGAAAAAGTTTTATCTTTGAACCCTACTACAACTTCGTTGGTGTCCTTCCGTAATTCAATGACATAAAGAGCTTCTGAAGAAGAAATTCCAAGCCCTTTTCTCTGCCCTATTGTATAATTCCATATTCCCTGATGCTCACCCAAAACTTTACCGTCTGTGTCAACGATGTTTCCGGGCTTTGGGTCAACTCCGAGTAGTTCTTTGTAATCACCTTCATAAAAGTCCTGCGAATCCGGCTTGTCAGCAACCGCCAATCCACATTTCTCTGCTCTTTTTCTGATTTCTTCTTTTGTATAATCTCCTAGAGGAAGCAAAATATTTTTAAGCTGTTCCTGCTTCAGGCGATAAAGAAAATAAGATTGGTCTTTTTTAGGATTTTTTCCGCGCTTCAGAATATAACGCCCGTCTTCTTCTTCAATCCTTGCATAATGACCGGTTGCAAACTTATCAAACTCAATACCGTTAAGTCCTGCTATCCGGGGCAATACATCAAACTTTATCAGAGAATTACACCATACACAAGGGTTTGGCGTACGTCCTGAAAGGTATTCTTTCTTAAATTTTTCTAGCACAATTTCATTATATTTTTCTACACAGTCGAAAACATAATACTCTATTCCGATTTGATTGCAAATATTTCTTGCTGCCTCAATATCTTCTTTCTCGTCCGCACTGTAACAAGCTCCTCCGCACTTGTAACTTGTAGTTGTATTCAATTTACCCCTGTATATAGCCATTGTTACGCCAATTACTTTGTGCCCTTGTTCTTTAAGCATTAAAGCTGCCGTTGAAGAGTCTACTCCGCCGGACATTCCTACAAGTATATTCAAACCTTTGCTCCTTCCATCATTCGATTTATACATTTATATGCTTTTTCTTGAATTGACCGCTCTATTTCAATTTCATTCTGTTCCGTTTTTAAAACATTATAAATATCTTCCAGAGAATTCCATTTCATATTTGTACAAATAATGTCATCACGAATCATATAAAATTCTTTTTCGGGCAAATCTCGTTTAAGTCTGTCATAAACACCTTTTTCAGTAGCAATTACAAACCGCGTATTGCTTGACTTGCTTGCATATTCCATAATCTCTTTGGTTGAACCGACAAAGTCTGCCAGCATTGATACCGCGGTGTGACATTCAGGATGAGCTAGAATCTTAGCTTCCGGATATTTGATACGCGCGGTTTCAATATCCTCCGGCCGAATACGTAAATGCGTAGGGCAGAAGCCGTTATATGTAATAACTTTTAAATTACCAATCTTCCTCTCAATCCATTTGCCAAGATAAGCGTCAGGAAGAAACAAAATCTTTTCTGCCTTAAGATTTCTAACTACATCTAGCGCATTTGAACTTGTACAGCAAATATCGCATTCTGCCTTGACTTCAGCTGTAGAATTAATATAGCATACAGCAGGAACACCAGGATATTTTGCTCTAAATTCTCTTAATTGACTTAATCCGATCATATCAGACATAAAACATCCCGAATTCATATTCGGAAGCAAAACCTTCTTATCCGGATTAAGAAGTTTTGCTGACTGTGCCATAAAATATACTCCCGCAAAAACTATAATATCAGCATTTGTTGTAGTTGCCTTTTTACTCAAATAAAAAGAATCTCCTACAAAATCCGAAACCTCATCAAGTTCTACAGGCTGGTAGCAATGAGTAAGAATTACCACATTTTTCCTTCTTTTTAATTCATTTATTTTCTGTATATAATCCATTCTTCGCCTCATGTTATGGTATACCATAAAATTTATTATATACCAGAAATAATTTTATGGTATATTATTCTTATGAAAGAATTAACAAAAAGTCTTGGAAATTATCTTCTTGCAATATATGAACTCGTGGAAGAAAATAATGCAGCACGGGTTCGCGATGTTTCCCAAAAGATGAATATCGGAGCTGCGTCTACCTCAGAAGCAGTTAAGCTGCTAGCTAAAAAGGAATACATAAATTACAGACCATACGGCTTAATAACTCTTACATCAAAGGGCAGTCTGGCTGCAAGAAAAAAAATAGAACGCCATAAAACAATAGAAAACTTTTTAACTAGTGTTCTTTTGGTAGATAAAAATTATGCAGATGAACTTGAATATTCGATGCCAGACGAAGTTCTGGAAAAATTTGTCGGATATCTGACATTTATGCAAAACTGTTCCTGCAAAGAACCTAAATGGATAAAAAGTTTTCAGCATTACATAAAAGAGGGTAAAATGCAGAGTAAGTGCATTGAATGTATGAGAAATGGCAGCAGCTGCTGCAACGGATGTAAAACTTAATAAAATCTTAATAAATGTTGTATAAACAACTGTACCATATTTTATTTACGGGGTATAATAGAATTAAAGATAGTAATAGTATGCTGTCTGACATGACAGCAAAGGATAAGGAGATTAAAATGTCAGAATTAACATTAGAAAAACAATCTTCTACAACAGATTTCGTAGGCGGCAAATGGCAGTCAGAAATCAATGTAAGAGATTTTATCCAAAAAAACTACACACCTTATGATGGTGATTCTAGCTTCCTGGCAGGTCCTACTGAAGCTACAACTAAATTGTGGCAGGAATGCTGCGAATTGTTCAAAAAAGAACGCGAAAACGGCGGTGTACTTGATATGGATACAAAAATTGTTTCTACAATCACTTCACACGGTGCCGGCTATATTGACAAGAGCTTAGAAAAGATTGTCGGCGTTCAGACTGATAAACCTCTAAAACGTTCTCTTCAACCGTTTGGCGGTATTAGAATGGCTGAAACTTCTTGCAAATCATATGGTTATGAAGTAGATCCAGAAGTTACAGAAATTTTTACAAAATACAGAAAAACTCATAACCAGGGCGTATTTGATGTTTACACTCCTGAAATGAGAAAAGCCCGTCACGCAGCTATCCTTACAGGTCTTCCTGATGCTTACGGACGCGGACGTATCATCGGTGACTACAGAAGAGTTGCACTCTATGGTATTGATAGATTAATCGAAGATAAAAAAGAACAACATGCTTCTTTAGACGGCGAAATGACTCCTGATAAAATTCAATTAAAAGAAGAAATTTCTGAACAAATCAGAGCTCTTCAAGAAATGAAAGAATTAGGACAAGCTTATGGTTTTGATATTTCTCAACCAGCTAAAAATGCTCAAGAAGCTATCCAGTGGTTGTACTTCGGTTACTTATCAGCAGTAAAAGAACAAAACGGCGCTGCTATGAGTATCGGTAGAACTTCTACTTTCTTAGATATCTTTATTGAAAGAGATTTGAGAAACGGTGTTATTACTGAAGAACAAGCTCAAGAAATGATTGACCACTTCATAATGAAGTTAAGATTAGTTAAATTCGCTAGAACCCCTGAATACAATTCATTGTTCTCCGGCGACCCTACTTGGGTAACTGAATCTATCGGCGGTGTTGGTATTGATGGACGTCATATGGTTACTAAAAACTCTTTCAGATACCTTCACACTCTTGAAAACTTAGGTACTGCTCCAGAACCAAACTTAACAGTATTATGGTCTAAGAGATTACCTCACAACTTCAAACAATACGCTGCTCACATCTCTATCACAACTTCATCTATCCAGTATGAAAATGATGATATGATGAGAGTTACACACGGTGATGATTATGCAATCGCTTGCTGCGTATCTTCTATGGTTGTCGGCAAAGAAATGCAGTTCTTCGGAGCTCGTGCTAACCTTGCTAAATGCTTATTATACGCTATCAACGGCGGTGTAGATGAAAGATTAAAAGAACAAATCGGGCCTAAATACAGACCAATCACTTCTGAATACCTTGATTTCGATGAAGTTATGTCTAGATATGAAGATATGATGGAATGGTTGGCTGGTTTATATGTTAATACATTAAACTGCATTCACTATATGCATGACAAATATTGCTACGAAAGATCTCAAATGGCTCTTCATGACAGAGATGTTAAGAGATACTTCGCAACAGGTATTGCTGGTCTTTCAGTTGTAGCTGATTCACTTTCTGCTATTAAGTATGCAAAAGTTAAAGCTATCAGAGATGAAGACGGCATCGTAGTTGATTACGAAGTTGAAGGCGATTATCCAAAGTATGGTAACAACGATGACAGAGTTGACCAATTTGCAGTAGATATCGTTAAGAAATTCATGAATATGATTAGAAAACACTATACTTATAGAAATTCTATTCCTACAATGTCTATCTTAACAATTACTTCAAACGTTGTTTACGGTAAGAAAACAGGTAATACACCTGATGGCAGAAAAGCAGGAGTACCTCTTGCTCCAGGTGCTAACCCAATGCACGGACGTGATTCTCACGGTGCAGTTGCTTCATTAGCTTCAGTTGCTAAACTTCCGTTCAACGATGCTCAAGATGGTATCTCAAATACATTCTCTATCATACCTAATGCATTAGGTAAAGATGAAGTATTCATGGGAGATTTGGATATCCAACTCGACTGCGGATGCTGCGAAGGTACTTGCCAATAGGGTAAAATAAAATTTGTCGGGAGTTTAGCACTCCCGGCATTTAAAAGAATATAGGAGACAATAAAATGACAACTCAACAAGAAGAAAATTTAATAAATCTTTTAGACGGTTATGTTGAAAAAGGCGGACATCACCTTAACGTAAACGTATTTAACAGAGAAACATTACTTGATGCACAAGCACACCCTGAAAAATATCCTCAACTTACAGTTAGAGTATCAGGATATGCAGTTAACTTCATTAAATTAACAAAAGAACAACAAGATGATGTTATTTCAAGAACATTCCATTCACAAATTGGAGGATGCTCTTGCGGCTGCTAGTCAGGGGTAAATAGAAAAAAAAAAGAGTTGAACGATATGTTCAACTCTTTTTTTCATTCTGCTTCAATTTTAAATATAACTGGACGCAATCCATCATTACACGAACAGATTGCAACTCCAGGCTTCTTTATCCAATCTCCGTAATAGAAAAGTTCTCCATTTTTACCAACACCGTGAGCCAATGCAAAAACATACTGATAAATTGCCTTCCAGGCTTCATTACAAAAACCTTCCGGACACTCCCAGTCAGCATAAAAAACTTGGCCTTCTTGAAGCATCGGGCAGGTTGTAAGACCATCAATTCCGTATTCTTCTGCAAGATCCTTTTGAAAAGTTTTTCTTAAAACTGTAATCTTACACTTTTTCATTATTTTTATACCTCAATATCTATTTCTGTTCCCAATTTTGCTATATATGGCTGCACCTTTTTCCTTAAAGTTTCTTTATCTATATTCGGCTCTTTTTCCAACATTGCAGTAATCTCTTCTGTTGCAGCTTTTACTTTCGGATACTTAAGCATTATTTTTTCACCTATAGCTTTTGCATAATAACGATATCCTCTATTTCCAGGAGCTTTCATTTGTTTATCATTAAAAGCAAGAAAAACTTCTTTCATTCCAACAACACCTGTATTTTCAAAAATACGGCCCGTTGTTGTTTCCAAGACACTCGCTGTACGTAATTTTGCATTAAAATTAATATTATCAGCCTGTACCCTCATTTACAAAAACCTATTATTTTCTTTTTCCCATTCTACAGAAGTCATACGTCCATGCCCAGGATAAATTAAGATATCAGAAGGCAGCGTGAAAATTTTATTATTGATACTTTCAACTATCTGATCAAAATCCCCGCCTTCTAAATCACAACGGCCTACACTTTCTCTAAAAATAGTGTCACCTGAAAAAAGCTTGCCATCTGCAAGATAACATACTCCGCCCTGAGTATGCCCTGGAGTATGAATGACCTTAATTTTTGTGTCACCTAGTTTAATTATGTCCCCATCTGTTACAAAGATATCAATATTTGGAATAGTCATCTGCGGCATGCCAAACATTGGTAAATACTGATTTGCTTTATTAAGCCAAGACATATCATTTTTGTGCATAACAACCTTTACATCAGGATTATTTCTAATCCCTGCAATATGATCAAAATGTCCATGCGTTAACAAAATATATTTAAGTTCTGCTCCGGCTTCGCTTAAAGCATCATTAATATTGCTGTCTACAGCAGAACAATCCACAAGAGCAGCCTCTTTGGATTGTTCATCTATTAATAAATAATTATTGTTATCTATTGGTGGTTCTATAAATGTCTTTATAATCATATATTAATTCTATAATAAAAACATTCAATCTCCAAGATATTAACCTACGCAGGAAAGATTGCCGTGTTTTTTCTCTTCAGCAAATTTAGGAGATAGCCATCCGCATTTATAGCCGGTAATTCCAAGTCCTGTCAAAGCCGCAAGCCCTAGAGCAGCTGCTGCAATTTTTTTAGTCTTGCCGTTGAAGTGAATAGGATTACCGCCACTTCCACCGGTAATGCCATGACCTAATTCGGAAAAATCAAGTTTTATCAAATCATTTGTCGAGATATTCTTACCTTTATTATTGAAATGATAGTCAAAATATAATTGACCTGAAGATTTGCCTGTTGCGCTTAACCACGCATTTCCAAACCAGGTTGTATCTGCTTTAATCTGATTTGCAAGTATAGTTTCTGCATTCTTGCTGTTTCTATCTCTTATTAACGCTCTTTCCAGACATTCTGCCATTTCATCAGAAATTACAGAATCTCTTAATTTTCTGAGAGCTTTTTTATATTCTTCATTAGCTTTTAATGTATCCTTCAATAACTCCGCCGGTATTTCTTCATTTATTTGTCCTTTGTACTTCTTGCTTATATCGCTGACAAGTTTATTTTTTACTTTATTAAAAGCTGTCTTTGCATCTTCGTTTGCAGCTTTCAAAGCAGTTTCTTCTGACATAAAGTATTCGTGTTTACCCTTGTATGCATCCATTAACTTTGCATCTGCAACAATATCAGGGTCAAAGTCCTTCTGTGCCATACCTTGAACATTCGGAACTATCGGTGTACATAAAGCCTTTTTAGCTTCTAAGTCAGTAAGCTCACAAGGTGCAAATCTTGATGGCAGAAGAGCTACATCACCACACATTGCCCAGTCCTTACCAGGAGCCCAGCCTTCTGAGAATAACATTCTGCCTTTCATTTTCGGTTTTGAACTGACAAGCTGGAATTTTTCTAGCGTTTCCGGTTCGTTTTTCATATCTCCACCCATAACAAGTATTGCATCCGGATCTTTTTCAGCATACTTTTCGAAAGCATCAATTACAGTATCTGCAGCTTTCTGGAAATCTCCGCGTCCCCAGTTTACAATCAACTTAACGTCTTTTCCGCTCTTAAGTTTTGTCAAATACTCGTCTGATATTCCACCATAAATTTTTGCTTTTTTATTAGGAAGACCCGTTAAAATCTTCATTCTGCCTTCATCTGGCTTGCCGATTTCTTTACCGTCTTTGTCTAAAAGTACGGCATCTATAAATTTCTCATTAAATCTTTCTAATAAATTTATTTTATTTTGATGTTTTATTTCCCTGACTGTTTTTAAATCAGTCTTGTTTTTATCAAAATGCTGCATCTTGTTTACTGTTACTACAGAGCCGTCTTTAAGTTTTAATTTAACATCTTCTCTGTATCCAGGTAAAAATATTTTTTCTGAAAATGGTGTTACATTTGGATCCATCAACGGATTTGTAAGCCCCTTAAATCTTCCGAGTTTATCCAATTCTACCAAATCATCGTACATTGCAGAAACTAAATCATTTGTTATCAAAGAATTATGATATCCTTCCGAAACCGTTGTTAACATCGGAGAATAACCGGTTTTTGCATAATGTACTGCAACATTAAATGCGTTCATTCCGCTTTTCGGACGTACAAAATTCTTCAAAACAGTTTCTCTAAGGAATTGTTCTTCATTTCCGTTTCTTAGAGCTTCTATGTACTTAGGATCATTTTTTAGCTTTAATAACTCTTCTTTTGTGGCACCAAGGTTAACAATAGCCTGTCTTGCCCCCATTGGCTGGTCATAACCGGCATTCATATTATGACCGACACCGCCTAAAAACTTATCCTGCCAGTATGCATCACCTGCTGCATTCTTTTGTGCAGCATAGTGCATTGTAAACATTGTCTGACCATCAGAACATAAAATGTATTTAGGATCAATATTATATTTTTCTTTCAAACCGGAGATAAGTTCTACTGTTGCTTTGGCTTCTTTTGGATAAGGCTGTCCCTGCCAGCCTGAAGAAAATTGTTTCGCTAAAGCGTCACCGCTTGCCGAAGCATAACTTCCGTCTGCATATTGCTTCGGCATACTGCCGGTTGCATCTACATAAGTAAAAACAAATTCAAGTTTATTCTGAAGCTCTTTTGACAGTCCTGCCTTTTCCATTGCCTTTGTTAAATTTTCATCTTTCTGAACTCTGAACATTTTGATAGGAACATTTTCTTCCATACCCCAGTTCATTTTTGAAGATTTTACTTCTTCTAATAAAAACACACTGTCTTTTTTCTCTTTCAAAAATTTTACAATATCCGTTGAATTGTCGAGTTGTTGAGAAGAAACAAAAGGCATGCCTTCCTTACCCTTGAATGGGTGATCTGCCGGAAGATTTGCCGGAATAAATCTGACTTTAACTTCCTGCGCTATTGGATGCTTAATTTTGCCAGTTTTAGGGTCAATGTCTTTTTTATAATCAACTTCCTGATTGTATAACGGTATCAATTTTACAATCTTATCAACATCTTTGTTATCAAGGAAGTTATAATCATTAACAACTGTACCTACGCCACCATCTTTGAAACCGAATAAAGGTTCTTCTGCAACCATATGAGCTATATGACGAGGATTACCGCTTTTAAAAGATATCATTGACATTCCTTTTGGAACACCTGCAATATCTTTTGGTGCTTCCGCCTCCTTTACATTTCTGTTTTTCGCTCTCAAAACTGAATAGTCAACACCAACTGCGTTAATCTTCATAAGACAAACTCCTTACACACATAACTACTATATATATAAAAAACCACACACAAAAAAATTTAACCTTTTATCCCCAAATTATTAAGAATTATTAAGTAAATTTTTGTTAAGTAATTTCTTATTTAAGAGTAGCAAAAAGAAAGTTTATTTTCAAGAGACAATTGTTGTATTATTTAGTTAAGTTTTGTAAAAAATATTAACCAACATATATTCAAAAAAATTTTAATGGTAATATTTACAATGAAAGGAGTACATATTATGCAAATATCACCAATTACATCAAATTTCCAAAATTTAATTAAAGCTAACATTTCTAAAAAAACTTCTAAAAAAAATGCAATGTTGCTTTGTACAAGCGGCTTGGCAGCATTACTGCCTGCAAAAGATTTTTTAAATAAAACGAAAACAGACAAATTGGAATTATCAGGACATTGGGAAACACACCAGCCAATAGATAGTAGTGATTACTATTATCAACGTTGGGTAAAAGACGAACCTCAAGAATATATTCCAGGAAGTGCTTATAATTATGAGGATTATGATGATTGGGGAGATTGTAAAAATGAAAATGATAAAGAGAAAAATAATTAAGTATTTATGATTGAAGCATAAGTATCATCGCAATAGTCTTTACGGGAATAAAAAATGTTACTCCTTATAGTATTTCTATATGTAAAGGGTTTATTTCCGATGCTAATATCATACATGTCCAGAACATATGGTAGTTCAAGATTTTGTATTTTGTTTCGTATTTTATAAAAGTCTTCTTCAGAATATGTTCCCTCCAATATTAAATCTATATCCGAAAACTCTCTATAATTATCAGTAACTCTGGAACCAAAAATTCTTACGATTTTTATTTGTTTATAGGTAAAAAATTCTTTCACTAGTTTTATATATGATTTTTCACGAATACCCCATAAACAATAACTGTTATCGTAGATTGTGTAGTTTTTCTCTCTATTACCTTCTTGTTTAGTGAATTGTTTAAATCTTTTTGAAAAATCATTTAAGATATCAATATATTCATATTTAAAGTTTACAGCATTATTTTTATCAAGATTATATTGACTCAAAAAATTCAAAACATCAAAACATAAACATTTATTAGATATATATTTGTGTTTTGATGCACAATTGATTATCTCAGGATAAAAAATCACAGTTATATTATCTGATTTTAATTTTTTCTGTAAAATATTAATCATAAGCTTAAAAAGCTCAAAATATAAATCTACTATTACATTCACATCACATTTTTCTTGCACATTTCTTAAAAAGCGAGCATATAAAATGCAAAAAACCTCTATAAATTTCGTCTTCCAAGGTAGGTAATATAATGATTTTTCAATATAATTAGCTGAGAAAAGCATTATCACTCTCCTGTTTCAATTTCTCTTCAAAAAAAATATTTATTTGTTCAAATATATCAATATAATTGTTAGTTATATATTTATAAGGAATAATTTTATTTGAATTTTTTAATTTTTTCATAGCAAGATAAAGTTCATATAATAACCTGCCTTCTTGTAAAATATTACATTTTAACGTATAAATAACAATTAATCTAGTATCATCCAAAAGCAAAAGATTATTATGATTAAAATAATATTTAAACAAATCTATAGTTTTTTCAAAAAATTCTAAGTATATCTGCGAAAATTTTATTTGCTCTGATGTAGAAGAAGTTTGATAATTATATTTTATAGTAGATATCACACTATTAAAAGCTTTAAAAGCCTTCGTAAAATCATCTTGATAGATATTAATCCAAATAATTTTGTTGTTCAACATAAATACTACACTATAATAAGCTTTTGTCTTGTAGTATATCATTGTAAACATTTTGTTACAAAAAGTCAATTTTTAAAAAGAAAAATACTTTATATAAGTAAGGTTAGATAAATATAGGTTAGGTAGGTATGATTAACAATATTGCAACTATGGACTTACGTCCACAGATGGCAGTTGCTAAGCCGATGGCTTCAGTATCGAGCTTCAGTATGCCGCCAATTTTAGGATTTAAAACTCCGCCTCTCAAAGAAAAAGCTATTATTAAAGTCAAAAAAGTTAAAAGAGGTGATAATATTATTATCCCTGGTGAGATAGAAGATGATTATGTTGATATTGTAGAAGAAATTCTGCCGCAGAATAATAGTAACTTCTTCACGTCACAAGAATTTGTATCCCCGCCAATAAAACGGCAAATAAAATACTTAAAAAATTGTTATATTATTGATTATATTCAATCACCTAAAGCTCGATGCGGATTAGGCACAGAAGCGATTAAAAATCTTGCAGAAAAAGCCATGTTTGACTCTAAAGCTGATGGAAGAATTGTCACTTTTTCAGCACCGATGACAAAAGAGTCTTCGCCAGCATTGTTCTTTTACAAACTGGGATTTAGATTTACAAGTCCGGAGGCGAACAATTATATGGAGGAATGTATTATCAAGAAAATACCCGACATTCCGGCTCAGGTTGGAATGATGTACCTTCCCAAATGCCGGCTGCACAAACTTTTAAGATACGGAGAACTATTCTAAATGACTGAGATTAACAAAAACATTTTAGAAGGGCATTATTCGACAGAAACAAAAGTCAAACGTCCAAAAATAACCGTAGCAGAAGCACCTGCAGCGCTTCCTAAGCATACTCTTTTTTCTGAAAAAGAAGCAAAGCAAAAGATTAATGCAATTAATACTGACATTTACCAAGGTACAAAAAAGGAGAAAGCAAAAAATGACTTTAATAAATCACTTTATTTTAAAATTTTTGGAGGCGTTGCTCTTGCAACCGCAGGCATTGCCGGTATTAATAAAATCAGAGATTTCTTTAGAAAATCTTAATTAGGCAATTTATAATTTTATGCTAGAATGAGTTGGTAGTGGTTGAATATCCACTTAATACTGAAAATAATAGGAGAGTATGATATATGTGCGGAATTGTAGGATATGTTGGCAGTAAAAAAGCTATTGATATATTGCTTGAAGGACTTACAAATCTTGAATACAGAGGTTACGATTCAGCTGGTATTGCTGTTAATGTTGATGGTAAAGTTCAGCTCTACAAAGCAGAAGGCAAGCTTCAAAACTTAAAAGATATTGTTGAAAAAAATTATGCAGAGATTTCTAAATCTACTATTGGTATAGGTCATATCCGCTGGGCTACACACGGGGCTCCGACTGTTGCGAATGCTCACCCGCACACATGCAATTGTGGAAGAGTTGCAATTGTTCACAACGGAATTATTGAAAACTTTAAGGAACTTCGTGAAAAACTTGAGAAAAAAGGATGCACTTTCCGCTCACAAACTGATACAGAAACTGTTGCACACCTAATTGCTACAAAATTTGCAGAAACAAATGATTTAACTGAAGCTGTAAGACTTGCTACAAAAGAAATAGAAGGGGCCTATGCTCTTTGTGTTATACATCAGGATGTTAAGGATACAATTGTTGCTACCAGGAGAAATGCTCCTCTGCTGGTTGGTTTAGGTGAAAATGAATATTATATCGCGTCTGATGTACCGGCAATTATTCAGCATACTAAAAAAGCTATGTACATTGATGATAATCAAATCGTTACAGTAACACCAAATTCAATGAAATTAATTGATATTGATAATAATTCTATACAGGGAAAAGTTGAAACTTTACCCTGGGAACCGGTTGCTCTGAGTAAAATGGGATACAAACATTTTATGCTCAAAGAAATTCACGAACAGCCTGACGTTGTAAGAAATGTTCTTTCCGGTAAACTCAGAGCAATGGATGAGCCTATACACTTAAAAGAAGTAACTCTTGACAGAGATAAATTAAAGAACTTAAACCGTATTCAAATCGTTGCCTGCGGAACATCGCTCCATGCAGCAATGGTTGGTAAGTACATCATTGAAGATTTTTGTGGAATTTCTGTTGATGTAGAGCCATCAAGTGAATATATCTACAGAAAAACAATTACAGATCAAAATACTTTAGTGATAGGGGTTTCGCAGTCAGGAGAAACTGCTGACACTATTACAGCTGTAAGACAGGCTAAAGCAAAAGGCTCACACATCCTAATTGTTACTAATAGACCGGATTCGACTATGGCACGTGAAGCCGACAGCCTTGTTCCTGTTTATGCAGGTATTGAAGTTTCTGTTGCTGCGACAAAATCTTATATGGCACAATTAATTTCTTTCTACCTGCTTGCAATCTATATGGCTGAGGTTAAAGGGGTAAATGAAGAAGAATTGAGGGATTTAAAACACGAACTTATTGTTCTGCCGCAAAAAATAGAAAAGATACTTTCCCATAAAGAAGATATACAAAAATGCGCACGTGCATTTTCTAGTTCAAAAGATTTCATTTTTATTGCTAGAGGTATCAATTATCCGACGGCATTGGAAGGCGCCTTAAAATTAAAAGAAATAAGCTACATTAATGCAACAGGTTATACTGCCGGCGAATTAAAACACGGCCCGATTGCAATGCTTGATGAAACAATGCCGGTACTTTCAATATTAATGAAAGGCAAAGTTTATGACAAAATTTTATCTAACTCAGAAGAAGCAAGAGCACGTAATGCAAGAATGATAGCATTAACAGATTCGGATGATACAAAGTTAAATGAATTATTTGATTACATAATTAGAATTCCTGAGATTTCCGAAATCTTATCACCTGCTCTTGCAGTAGTTCCATTACAACTATTAGCTTATTACATTGCAGAATTTTTAGGTAAGGATGTTGACCAGCCGAGAAACCTCGCAAAATCAGTTACAGTGGAATAAAATTAATGGATTACTCCAATTAAAAAATAGTTGAAATGGTTGAGCAAAGTTAAATTTAGGGAATTGGAACTGAGAAAAATTCCAAAATTGAGGAATGTTCCAAAATGTTGTTAAATTCTTCGAAGTTGGTACCTCATAAGTATTTGTTGCTTTTTTCTTTTCCGCTTCAATCTCTTTACCATCTATAATTCTAGTATCATCTAGCACTGTTCCATAATCTTCGCTATTAAGCCAGGTTATGTATTCTTTAGCATCAATTTTATCATCAACTGCATATTTTTTAGCAGCCTCTACTGCCCTTTGGTAATAATCACCCTCATATTTCTTTAAGAACTCTAAACCTTCAGTAAATTCTTCAACAGTTACAATACCGTCTTTGTTTTTATCATCACGCTGAAGGAGTATTTTTTCTGTTTCTTCCATATATGCTTTATCACTTAATAAATTTTGTAAATGTTCTTTTGAGATTCCACTCTTATATGTACCATTATCGCGCTGTTCTTGAATATCTTTTCCACTGCGAATTTTATTCTCTTCTAACAGTTTGTCATAGTCACTACTTCCCAGCCAGCTTGCATATTCAGCTGTCGATAAATTCAGTTACAGTTGTTTTACTGTCCTTATTTGTATCCCACTTAGATAATATATTGTTACGATTTTTTTACATTTACTTTTTTGAATTGTTATTCTTGCTAAACTATTATCAATTATGCAAATTGTTTCAGAACTTATTGATATTCCTAACAACGGAAATCCTTCAACAGAATATATTGAAAAAGAGTTAACAAAACGCAACATTAAACCTTTAAGATGGGCTGTTGTTCATGTTGATGATAAAATGTATACAGTTAGTGTAGCAAATTTAAAGGAATAGGAAGGAAGTTATGAATACAACTCAGCTTAAATATGATATTAAAGATATTAATCTTGCTGAACAAGGCAAAAATAATATCGAATGGGCTATGAAAGACATGCCTGTTTTAAGAAAAATTCGTGAAAGATTTTTGAAGGAAAAACCTTTTGCAGGATTAAAATTATCAGCTTGTGTTCACGTTACAAAAGAAACTGCAGCACTTTGTACAGTAATGAAAGACGGCGGAGCTGATGCTGTACTGATTGCTTCAAATCCATTATCTACTCAGGATGACGTTGCTGCTGCTCTTGTTAAATACTGGGATATTCCTGTATTAGGTTACGCAGGGGAGTCTGTTGAGGTTTATAGAGAGCACGTACGTTCAGCATTAGACCACAATCCGGATATAATTATTGATGACGGCTGTGATTTAGTTGCGACTTTACATGCAGAAAGACCTGAACTTGCAAGTCATATAATCGGCTCTACAGAAGAAACAACGACAGGTATTATAAGATTACAGGCATTGGAAAATCAAAAGGAATTAAGATTCCCTGCACTTGGAGTTAATACAAGCTTAACAAAACATTTATATGACAACCGCTATGGAACCGGACAAAGTGCTATGGACGGTATAATGAGAGCAGCCAACATTCTTATTGCGGGAAAAACAGTTGTAATCTCTGGTTACGGATGGTGCGGCAGAGGATGTGCTCTTAGAGCAAAGGCTCTTGGCGCTAACGTTATTGTTTGCGAAGTTGATCCGCTAAAAGCTCTGGAAGCTGCAATGGAAGGTTACAGAGTTATGCCGATTGCGGAAGCTGCAAAAGAAGGTGATATTTTCTTAACAGTTACTGGCGATAAGCATGTTGTCGACGTTCAACATATTATGACTATGAAAGAAGGAGCTTTCTTATGCAACGCAGGACACTTTGACCACGAAGTTAATGTTCCTGATTTGAAAGGACATACAGTTGAGATTAAACGCATCAGACCATTCTTAGACGAATATAAACTGACTAACGGCAAATCTGTATACGTCCTGGCTGAAGGAAGATTAGTTAACCTTGTTGCTGCAGAAGGCCACCCGGCATCTGTTATGGATATGAGCTTTGCTAATCAGGCTCTCGGCATTGAATTTCTTGTTAAAAATAAAGGAAAATTAGAAAATAAACTATACACACTGCCAGAACACGTTGATGTTGACATTGCTAAGTTGAAGCTGGAATCAATGGGAATTTCTATTGATACTTTGACTGCAGAACAAGAAGAATATTTAAACAGCTGGAAGATATAAACTAAAAGAGGAGGGTTAACCCTCCTCTTTTTTTGCTTTATAAGCTTTCATAATAATATTTCTTGCCTCCATTGCCTGTTCATGAGATAAAGGCGGAACACCTTTAAGCGGGTATTCAATACCTAGATTTTCATATTTTGGCACAGCCATATCGTGATATGGAAGTACATCAAGTGCTGCAATATTATGAAGCCCTGCAAGGAATTCACCTAAGCGTGTTAAATATTCTTTCTTAAAGGTAATTCCAGGCACTACAACGTGTCTTACCCACATTGGTTTTTTAATATCTGAAAGATATTTTGCAAAAGCTAATATATTCTTATTAGAATGTTTGGTAAGTTTTTTATGTTCTTCATCATCTATATGCTTGATGTCCAGCAGTACAATACTTGTATATTTTAATAATTCATCAATTTTTTCAGTGTTATCCCTATTAAAGAAAATACCTGAAGTATCAAGTGCTGTATTAATTCCTTTTGCATTTGCTTGTTTGAAAAGCTCTGTAACAAATTCAATCTGACAAAGCGGTTCACCGCCGGTTACCGTAATTCCGCCGGAACAAAATTCCTTAACACCTTCATATTGTTTTAAAATATCGCCAACACTCATATGATTTGCCTGTTTATTAATATCCCAGGTATCAGGATTATGGCAGTACTGGCATCTTAGAGGACAGCCCTGCGTAAATACTACAAATCTTATTCCCGGGCCGTCAACCGTGCCGCAGCTTTCTATTGAATGAATATTTCCAAAAATTTCTGACATTATCTCACCTTATTTTCATTTCCCTGTATCAAACGTTTTATATTCTCTCTATGCAAGTAAACAATGTAAAGTGCACCTATTGCGCAGTATCCAGCATAAGCAGCAGGAGCATTCAAGAAATACATTACAAACGGAGATATCAGCAATGCAATAATCGACCCGACTGAAACGTATTTTGTAGTGTAGGTTATAATTCCCCATACAACTGCAATTATTAAACCTGCCATCCAGTTTAATGCAATAATAGTTCCTACACCTGAAGCAACTGATTTGCCGCCTTTAAACTGTAAAAAGATTGACTTGCTGTGCCCGATAATAACAGCTACTGCTGCAATGACCGGAGCCAGACCAATCGAAAGAGCTACAGTTACAAACATTTTTGCTAATATTACAGGAAGAGCTCCTTTCAGAGCATCCAAAAGCATTACAAGAAAGAAATAATTTTTACCGAGAACTCTCTTTACATTAGTAGCACCGGTTGAGCCTGAACCAACCGTCCTTATATCCTTGCCGGTCTTAGCTTTTACTATTAAGTAGCCGGTAGGTATTGAGCCGATTAAATAAGCTATTATAGCCGTTAATCCCAGCTGCAAACATATATGAAACATTTTACACCTCCTAATTTATCCGCTATTCTATTATACCAAAATATTTGCAAATTACATAAATATCATTTAAAATCGTGTTATGGAATATAATTTTTTGGATAGCTCAGTTGATACAGAAAATATTAATTTACCGGAAGCGGGCTGCATTAATAAATTTCTCTTAAAGAATAATTACGCTGAAATTATCAAAGCTGTAGATTTTTTCAATTCGGACGATATACTTCTATACGTTCACGGTTTTTTAGGAACAGGTAAGAGGCAGTTTATAAATTATGTTTCTGAATTTATTAATAAAGATGTAATAAAATTAGAATACTATTGCAAGGCATCTACTGTTTGCGATGATATTCTAATTTCATTTATTGATGTTATTGAAAAAAACACACTTTCTAAAGCTGTTAATATTAACGCAAAAGTAACAACACTTTCTGTAAAATTACAGCAATATATTTCTTCTATAAAAAAGCCTTTTGTGATAATACTTCATTCTTACGACGATATTAGTGCTGAAAATAATGGATTGGTAATTGACTTCCTTGAAAAACTATCTCAGCTGACAAACGTCAAAATAATAGCATCTACAAGAGCGATGACACCTGGTATTTTTGGAAGCATAAAGGTCGGTAAAAAAGTATTTCTTAAAGCTTTTTCTAAAGATATATTTCGCGAATTTATTTCTTCTTACCAGATAACCGGTACTGATACGGTTTTAGAAGATTTTTATAAATATACAAGAGGATATTACTACTACACAGCACTATCACTCAAAATTGTACAGGCAATGAAAGCTCAGCTCGGAGATTTTCTGGGGAAATTTGCACAGTCTGGAATGAGCTTTGATTCGTATCTCGGGCTAACTTACATCAATATGGTTCCTGCAACTATTCGGAACTTTTTCTGGTTTCTTAGAACTGTAAGACACGGATTAACATTAAATGCTCTTGCTGTTTTTGAACTGTATGACGAGTTTTCGCTTGAGTACCTGAAAAATAATTTAATGATATTTCAGGTTGGCGAAACTGTTTACGTTCAAGATTATTTCCAGCAGAATATTGATATTTCAATCCCGGCAAAGACAGAAATAAAACTGCATAAATATATTATAAATATTTATGAAAAGCAGCTTAAAGAGCCGCTTCAAACTCGTGAAATTATGATTTCAAGACATGCTTTGAGAGCAGAAATCGAATATCATAATAAACGAATTGCTGAAATAGAAAGCGGAAAAAATCCACAGCCGCAGATTGTAGAAACAGTAACCCCAAGAATAAAAACTGAAACAATTGAAAAATCTCCAACTATTGATGAAAAATTTAAACGAGCAAAAAAACTTGCTGAAGAAAAGAAAAATACAGAAGCCATTGAAACATTTATTGAAATTATAAATTCCCCGGAAGTTGATATACACACCCTTATTGAAACAAGAATGCTTCTAGCACGTTTATACAAAGAAATTGGCGATTATCAAACGGCACAGCATTATTATGAGCTGGTTGAACTTTTCTACAAAAAAAATAATGAGGTTATAAACTTAAATTATTTGTATTATGAACTCACTGACCTGTATTTTCTGATGTACAAAAATGAAAGAGCTATTGAAACTATAAAAAAAGTAATTTATTCAGTTGATACACCTCAATCACTTATGGTTTCATCTTGCACACTGCTGGGTAATATTTATTCTGCGATGAACAATCCAGATGAAGCATATTCTTATTATCAGAAAGCACTTGAGTCACTTGATGATAATACTACAAATGAAACCCGTGCAGAGCTTTATTTTAAATACGCTCTTGCAAATGATGACAGGCAGGATGAAAAAAATGCATTCGAATATTATGCAAAATGCATAACTATAGGCGGAAGAAATCCATACAAAGTTCTTGCATATTCCAACATGGGCTCCTGTTACTTTGATAATGAAAATCTTTCAGATGCCAGAGATTGTTTTACAAAAGCTTATGATATAGAAAAGTCAAATAACAATTATGACGGAATTTATTATAATGCATCATATCTTGCGAAAATCTGCATAAAAGAAAAAGACAAAAAGGCTCTTGAATACCTGATTGAAGCAAAACAAAGCGCCGAGTTTATAAATGAAGATTTCTATCTGCTCGAAGCAACGCTGGCTCTGGGGGATTATTATTACAATAACATCTCACTTAACAAGAAAGCACTTATTGAATACTTTAAGGCAAGAAGAATAGCACAAACTTTAGGCGATTCTATTAACATATCCAAAATAGAGGCTAGAATAAAAGATATGAAATTGCGTATGGATAAGGATGTTTTTAGTGATTTAGAAAGAAAATATGGATAAACTTAAGATTAAAGCTGATTTTACAAAATATATCGAAGTGTTTTTGCAGAAGAACGCAAAACTTAACCTAATTTCAAAAAATGATGAAAAATTACTTTTTGAAAAACATATTTATGACTCTCTTGGAATAAAATTATTTTTTGAAAAATATAATATTACCGCCGGAGATATTCTTGATATTGGCTGCGGAGGTGGATTTCCCTGCGTTCCTATTGCAATCGAATACCCTGAATTTAATGTTACTGGAATTGACAGCATAAGAAAAAAAATTAACGCAATCAATGAAATAAAAGAAGAATTGATGTTAACAAACTTAACAACTATATGTGACAGGGTTGAAAATATAAAAAATAAAAAATTCGATGTAATTACAAGCCGTGCGGTAGCAGATTTAAGTAAAATTTGTGAATATGCACTACCGCTTTTGAAAGCCGGCGGGTATTTTGCTGCTTACAAATCCAGAAAAGCACAGGAAGAAATTAGAAATGCAATAAAAGTTCTCGCAAAATATAATGCAAAAATTGATGAAATTATTACGTATACTTTGCCATTAGATGAAGTTTTTGAAAGAAATTTAATTATTATTTCAAAACAGCCTTAAGTTTATCAATCACAAAATTTATTGCACCGCGTTGAGCCTCAAACACTTTCTGAGAAGCCTCTTTTGTTCTGTCATACTCCGCCTGGTTTTCCAAAAGATTTTTAAGATACTCAAACATTCCTTCCGGAGTTTTAACAACCTTGCCTGCTCCGGATTTACATAAAATATCATAAATGTCTTTAAAATTAAAAATAGACGGGCCTGACACAACCGGCTTTTCATAAATCGCAGCCTCAAGCGGATTGTGACCGCCTGTTTTGTTAAAGCTTCCTCCAATAAATGCAAGATGACATATTGAATACATTTTCTTTAATTCACCCAGTGTATCAAGAATTATTACATCAATTTCACAGCTAAATTTATCATTGCAGGAACGAAGACCGTAAGAAAGGTTATATTTTTCTAACAGGTTTTTAATATCAGGAACCCGTTCCATGTGTCTTGGAGCTATTAATAATTTTAAATCTCCGAATTTTTCTTTAAGTTTTTTATAATTATTTATAACTATTTCATTTTCCGGTTTATGCGTGCTTCCTGCAAGAAGAATACGGAAATTTTCCTGCCCTATATCGACATTTTCATCTGTTCTTTTGACATCAAATTTCAGATTTCCCATCATTTCAACATTTTCACGTTTCATCCCAATAGAAACAAATTTATCCATATCCTCAATACTTTGTGCATATACAGCACAATAGTTCTGCAATATTTTCTTAAAGAAAAATTTCATTCGTCTATACTGACCATATGATTTATCTGAAATTCTAGCATTAATTATAAACAAGGGGATATTACGCTTTTTGCAACTGTATGCAAAATAGGGCCAGATTTCCGTTTCTACTATAATCGAAACCTGAGGTTTTATTCTTGCCAAGAACCTGTTTACCGAAAGCGGCATATCAAAAGGGAAGTAAGTAATATAATCTGCCAGTTCCGCATATTTTTTCTGTGCAATCTGCTGGCCAGCGTATGTAAATGTCGTTACTACAATTTTATTTTCCGGAAAGTTTGCACGAATCGATTTAAGCAGATTTTCTATTGCTAAAGCTTCACCTACAGAGCAGCAATGAATGTGTATTACTTTATCCTCTTTTGTAAATTCTTTGACGTAAGCAAATTTTTCCTTCCATCCGTGTGACTTTTTGTGAATAACACGTTCAACAAAATAAAAGGGAAGAAATAAATAAAATAAAATTGTAATTATAATTTCTAAAAGAAGCATTTTCAGCACCTACTGATAATATTTATCAAGCCATTTAGTAGGTTTAACGTACCTTAATCCGCCTTTTCCCATAAAACCTTTATAAGCCTGTTCCGGAGTTGGTCTGCCGTGGAATACTATAATTTTAGCATTCTCAGGGTCTTTTGGCATCAAGAAAAAATTAAGCGGGAATGGCTGCAGGCAATTTCGTTTAAAACTTACACACCAATCAGAACTCCAATATTTAAGAATACCTTTTCTATCCATTTCGTAAGAAAGGAATGCCTGTTCATTTTTATAATCGTGTCTTATTTCATTACCTAGTTTATAAAAGTTTTCCAAAACATCTGGATGTTTTCCCACTTCAAATCTAAAAACAGACGAGTTGCCAATAATATCATCCGGGAAATCCCAATCTTTTACAATAAGAAATTCTCCTTCAGCCTCGAAGAAAGGAGTTAAATCAGACCGAATTACAATATCCAAATCAAGGAAAAGAGCTGTCCCTTCTAAATCAGCAAGCTTTTCATTAAATAATGAAAGCTTTCTCCAGCCTTTATCACCGATATTAGGGTTATCTTCATACGGAGGCAGTTCTCTTGTTTCAATACCTTCGGCAAGACCTTCACTGTTGTCAGTAAAACACACGAATCTATGCGGAATCGATAGATTTTTCTCAACCATGTGATACAATCTGTTCACGTATTCCGGCCCGAATTTTGTACCCCATTTGATGCAAATAACGTTTTTTGTCATACTCCCTCCGATAAACTTATGGTTCTAATTATATTACAAAAAAATAAAAAGGACAATGAATGTCCTTAAAAATGGTAAGTATATTAAAATTGTAGACTATATTTATCATATCCCCGCTCTTCATCCTTGAGGAACGGGAGATTATTTTTACATGTAATTCAACAAACTCATACCCATTGAGGCAGAGGTCACTTGCAAGCTTGCCTGATAAGCATACTGAGCTTGCATCCACTCTGTTACAGCGGTAGCAATATCAATATCTTTTATTTGAGAAAGATAAGCAGTTAAATTATCACCATTTGTTTCAAGTGTGGAAGTAGACATCTCCATACGGTTGTATACCCCGCCGAATTTGGTCTGCTCTGTTGTAATAGTATTTAGAGAATCTGAGAACATATCCAGAGTTGAATTCATTTCTGCATAACCCTCTTGAACCATAGCATCATCTCCAGCTTCGAGCCCTTCAACAACAGTCCCCAGAGAATTACTAAGCTTTCTCAATGCCCCCATAACCCCTACAGCTTCTTCTTCCGCGCCATCAGTTAAATCTGCAACATCACCGGTGTATTCTACCCCGTTTTCATATTTATATACCTTTTGACCGGTCTGAGCATCAGTAGATTCTATAACTCGTTTTCCATTAGCATCTGTATAAACACCGTTACCAGGCTCTACAGCTGATTTATAATAACCAAAAACCTTATCTCCTGTTGTGTTTATTACTTCAAAAACCCCGTCAGCAACTTCTGTTTGTCTTATATAATCTTTGTTATCATAAGGCGTTCCATTATAAATAATATCGCCATTTTCAGCCTGCTCATATGGCAATATCTTGGTATTGGCTCCTCCAAAAATATAATTATCATTGTATTCTGTATTGGCCAAATCAACCATTGTTTTTGTTATTTCATCAATCTCAACCTTCAATGCTTCTAGAGAAGATTTGCCATACGTCTGGTTATTTGCCTGAACAGCCTTATCCCATGCGGTTGAAAGATAGCCTGTCGCAAGATCCATTAAATCATCCAATGTGCTTAGCTCTTTCATCGACATCTCAACATTTTGAGTAAAGATATCTATCTGCCCCAACTGTCTGTTTGTATTCAGTATATTAACTGCACCGATTGGATCATCTGTAATAGCATTTATTTTACTACCTGAAGCTAATTGCTGGGTTAATCGATTATAATTACTAAGCTGCTTTTGCATATCAGCTACAAGTTGTGAATATCTGCCTGATGTAGAGATTCTATTTACCATATCAATTACCCTCCTAAGCTCATAAGCACGTCCAGACAGCTGTTACAGGTATTGAAAACCTGAGCGGCGGCTGAATACGCTGTTTGATATTTAACTAAATCTACCAGCTCTTCATTCAAATCAACGCCTGTTGCATCTTTTATTTTGCTCTCTATTGAATTTATTACTTCACCCTGAGTTTCATATAAAGATTTTATATTACTGCCTGCTGAAGCGACTTTGCCAACTAAACCGGTATAAAAATCCTCCAAAGACATACCATCCAAATCTGCAATTTTCTGAGTTCTTGTTCCAAGCATATCAACTACGTTTTGAGCATTACCAATAGCATTTTCATCAAAGTTAGTTGCAGGGTCGCCAAAATATGCACAGGCAATCTTCCAGCAGCCGTCATCTGTAAGCAAATCTGAGTTAATCTGTATGTTTCCTGCAGTAATTCCCTGTCCTGTACCGTCTGCCCCGACAAAAATTAGATTATCCGCTGTCGTTGCCTGTAGTTTTGTCGTATCATCAGGATTAATGCAATAAGCTCCATTTCTGGTATTCAAATCATTAAAGATATCTGCTATTGACTGAGCCAATTTATCAAGACTTTGAATTACAGTTGCAGCATTTACACCATTTTCACCAGTTCCATTATCAGTCGCAAAATGAAGTAATCCGCCAAGCACACCAGATGTGATTTGGGCATTTGCATTTTTATTGATTACTTCACCTGTATCAGGATTTACAATACTAATAACAGCATTTTCACCATCCCAGTCATCAGGATAAGTTATTGGTGGATTTTGGGAATCGCAATATGATTTTGCGGTCTGGATTTCAAGTTTTCCGGTAACTTCTGCGCATTTTACAACAGCAGTATCTCCTATATAAAGATTTACCGCACCATTATGTTTTTCTACGACTTTGATATCTGTAAATTCTGCAATTTCGTTCAAAATCAAGTCACGTTTATCAAGAAGGTTATTTGCTTCAAGAGTTCCTGTCTGCGTTGTAATAAGAGCCTTATTTACGCTTGCAAGTTCTTCCAGCTTATTATTAAGTTCTCTATATTGAACATAAATTTTTGAATTTTCAAGACTTTCCTGACTGACACCATCACCAAGAGCTTTTGTCGTATTTTCCTGAAGCTGTTGGTATTTTGAATTCATAGTCGAAGTCAATGTCTTTGCTGTTTCTATAAAATTTATTCTTGCAGTTGAACTCGCCGGATATTCATTAAGGTTATTCAAAGCTTTATAGAAATCAGAAAGCGCACCATCAATTCCTGTACCTTCAAGATCGTTAAGAATAGATGCTAAATCTCCAAGCCCTTCTAATTGCTGCCCCAATTTACTATATTCAGACAACTGTGTTCTATAATAATTATTTAAATATTCATCATTATATCTCATTACATTGGCAATTTTAACACCGCCATTTGCTTTTATCTGGTTATTAACATTGTTACCTATAGCACCTGCAATATTTCTTGTCTGCAAATTTACACGCTGTTTATGATACCCTTCGGTATTCATATTCGCAACGTTATGCGATACAACGCTTATTGCTTTTTCGTTTACTGAAAGCGTATTTGCTGTCATATTCAGTGATGATAACAAGCTAACCATGATTTACCTCATTTTATTTTGTTTCATGCAACTCAGATTTGATAAAGGCTGTTATGCCTCTATATTTCTTCGTTTATGGTCCACAAGTCGTATTCTTGTGAGTCTGTCTTGCCTGCTCCATTATAATTACATCCTTGAGGAGCAAATGCATCAATTATTGTTTCCAACATCTTGTTAGAGATTATGATGCCATGCTTTAATAATTCCACATTTTGATTATTTAATAACATTAATTCAGGAATAAGTTTACAAATCTTTACTTTTCTTTCTGATAACGCATCAACATATTCCGGAGCATCCTTCTCTGCTACAGCGATAAAACCTGACATATTGGTATCTTCACCGTTGATTTGGATAGCCAATTCTTTTCGGGAATTATTTAATTTCACAATTTGATTGTTCAGTGCAATAATTTTATTATCCAGAACTCCTAAATCGTCAGGCTTTGCTTTTTTTAGAATTTCTTTCTTTTCGGAAAAATATTCTTTCATTTTTGAATAAGCATTAATCTCTTCGTCCAAAATATCTATTAAATTTTGAAATAATTTTTTATCCATCTTACGTTAATCCTGTAACCTCTACACTAGAATAAGTACTTAACAAATCTGTTGAATATACCTTCGTTCTGGTTTCTAGAAATAGCACCACGTCCTGAAAGTGCAAACTGTAGATTCGATACATTATATGAATATATTTCGCCGTCTACATTAAGCCATCTAGGGTCAACAACACCGGTTACGATGAAATCCATTCTTTCGTTGCCGTTAACAAGAGTTTTCTTTCCCTGCACAGCAAGATTTCCATTCGGAAGCTGCTGCACAACCTGAACTGCAATCTTGTCGCCGAAAGTCATTGAACGTCCGCCGGCAGCAGAGTTAGAAACTTCATTAGAACCACCGTAGCCGTTAGAATCTTTGAGCGAAAGTCCCAGCCATTTATTCAGAAAAGTTGTAAAAGTATCAACTGTGTTAGATGATTTTTCAGAAGAATAGGTTAAGTTATCACTTACCGTAATATTTTCCTGCATTATTATTGATAACAAGTCGCCGATTTGATGCGCTTGAACACCGCCGAACAATGAGCGCGGAACGCCTGCATAATTCTGAGTTGCACCCAGAGTAAACAGAGATTCTGCGTTTACAGTCATTGTTGTCATTGTTAATATAGCAATAGATATTAATACTCTTTTCATTTCCTCTTCCTCATTTAGCCGGTTTAAATCCCCAACATCCCTAGCATAAGTATTCTGCTATAACACTTCTACCATACAGCAGACCATATTTTATGTCATCGTCTGAAATATTGAATTCTCCAACAGTTTTTGCACATTCTCTCACTTCATTTACATCAATTCTATCCAGAAGTGTCTGCGCAGATGTTGTCTCAGTACCTCTTGATACTTCTACATTTTCTGTTTCTTCCTGTTTCGGAAGTGTTCTTGCAGATTTAAACGCATTTAATGCGCTGAACTGTTGTACTGAATTTTGTTCTATTCTTGGTAACATTTATAATTTCCTTTACCCTAATTTGCGTATTTTTCCATTTGTCTGTAAATCTGATCTGCAAATCCGAAACTTGTCCTAGGATTATTTGCAATATCACGTCCCATCTGCTGATATACAATTGACTTAAAAGTATCAACATACTGACTTTCTTTGCCAAAAAGCCCGTTCTCATGATCAACCGTTTTGTCCATTTCAGAAAGCATTTTGGTCACAAATATGGACTCAAATTCTGTTGCAGCTTTTCTTAGCTGTTCTTTAGAATCACCGGCTTCTTTAATTCTGTTATAAAGAACTTGATCTGAATTTACAGTTTGAGCGTTATTAAGTCCGCTTTTTATTAAATCTATTGTAGGTATTGAAAAATCCATTTATTCCTCTTTTAACTTGTAGTACCAATTCCAATAAAATTAACATTTACCCCCTAAATAATTACCAAATCGGCCTGAAGGCTTCCTGATTTTTTGAGGGCCTGTAATATTGATATCAAATCAACCGGTGCGACCCCGATAGAGTTCAATGCCCTGACTAAATCATTAAGATTACTGTTAGCCGGCATTGTTACTAAGCTTCCCGGCGCTTTATTAATCTGAATATCAGAGTTTTCAAACCCTACAGTTGCACCATTAGAAAAGCCGTTCGGCTGCGAAACATCATTTGTTGTAGAAACCGTAACTGTTATATTACCGTGTGCAACTGCAGCCGGAAGAAGTTTTACATCAGCTCCGATTACTACCGTTCCTGTTCTTTCATTAACAACTACTTTCGCCTTATCCATAGTAGGAGAAACTTCAAGATTTTCTATAATTGAAAGGAAATTAACCCTGTCATTTATAAATCTTGCCGGAATTTCAACTCTTACAGAGCTTCCGTCAATTGCCTGAGCAGGTGCGACCTGTGAAACTGTTTTAGCAATTCTTGAAACAAGTGTGTAATCAGAACGGTCAATAGAAAGTGTTATTGAATTTTCATCACCGATTTCTGTATAAATATCACGTTCAATTATTGCACCGCCGGGAATTCTTCCTGTTGTTGTAATTGCTGTTCTTGCAGAAGATCCGCCTGCTATCTTATTAATACCGCCTACTGATAAAGGACCTTGTGCAACTGCAACAGCTTCACCGTTAGGAGCTTTTAAAATTGTCTGAACAAGAACACCGCCTTCTAAACTTTTACAGTCAGCCATTGCTGAAACTGTTACGTCAATTTTATCTCCGTTTTTTGAAAACGGAGGAACGGTTGCTGTAACGATTACAGCAGCAGAAGCACCTTTTTGTATGTAGTTTTCCTGTTCGATTACAGTTCCTAAATTTCTCAAGAGCATTTTATTTGTAATCTGAGTTGAACGAGAGTTATCACCGGTTCCAGGCAGACCGACAACGACACCGTAGCCCACGAGCTGGTTTTCTCTCACACCTTTAATATGGGTTAAATCCATAATTCTTACTTTCGCATCAATTGCGCAAGCTGGTAATAATCCCCCTAACATCAACATCATTATTAATAAAATTGATACAACTTTCTTCATAATACTTACCTTGTTTAAATATTTACTAAAACTTTGTTTTCCCCGATTACTTTTCCGTTATAAACTTTTTTGTAATTTTTATTTTCTACATTAATATAATCACCAGTCATTCCGTCCATCATTGCTGTACCGTCAATTGTTACCATTACTGCACCGTTTGAAACAAAGAAAATTCTTACATCTCCGTTTCTTATAACATCCGGCCGCATTTTTACAAATCTTTTATCAATTATTTCACCTTTTTGGAATGCCTTTTTGGTTGTTATTTCTTTTTCAAGCATTTTGTCAGTAAGAACATAATCCATTCTCATTGAAACATCTACTTTTTTTACTGTAGTACAATCTTTCGTAAGTGCCTGTTCTCTGTTAATAAAATCGCTTGCAACAAGAACTTCTTTATATACAACTGTTTGAACAGGAAGATTGAGAGTTTTTACAAAAGCTCCATTCACATAAACATCAACCCTTTTAATATCTCTCGGAACAATTTTATCTCCGCCTGAAACAATCTTATAATTTACTCTGCCGTCAGGCAGCTGCAGCTGAGCAAAAGGCGTAGCTGAAACTTTAACCTCAACATCTCCGTTTGTCATTTTTCTGTAGTTAGTTTCAAGAATACTGGCAACAGCAGTTTTTACATCAGAAGAAGAAACCATCTGAGCATTTGCACCCAGTGCCCCTATCATCATTATTAATACTGTTGTCAAAAATTTGTTCATTACTTACCTTTTCGTCTTTGCCAGACTGTTATTCCCCTAGCCCATCTGATTAGTTAATTGAAGAATGTTACTTGAAGAGTTAATTATCTTTGAATTTGATTCAAATGCACGTTCTGCCTTAATCAACCCTACAAGTTCATCAACAATCTGAACGTTAGAACCTTCCAGCATACACTGTTGGATTAAACCAAGACCATTCTGCCCCGGAGTATCCTGAACAGGGTTTCCTGACGCCTGTGTTTCTTTGTACAGGTTGTGCCCGATTGACAAAAGCCCGGAAGGGTTCTGGAATTTTACAAGCTGAAGCGAACCAACAATTGACTGTTGTGTCTGCCCCGGAAGTGTTACAGAAATATTACCATCCTGAGTTATCGTGATTTCTGTGGCATCACGCGGTATTGATACAGAAGGTTGGATTAACAAGCCGTCGTTTGTACAAAGCTGGCCTAATGAGTCTACCTGCAGACAGCCGTCACGGGTGTAAGCAAGAGAGCCATCTTCCTTCATAACCTGCAAGAAACCTTCACCTTCAATTTCAATATCAAGCTGGCGGCCTGTTGAGATTGCAACACCCTGCGTAAATACACGGGTTGTTGCGGCAGTCTTAACACCAAGCCCGATTTCAATACCAACCGGCTGATATGTACCCTGATTCATCAACGCACCCGGAGTTCTGGTTGCTTGAGATAACAAATCCTGAAATTCTATTCTTGATTGCTTAAATGCAGTAGTGTTAACGTTTGCTACGTTATTTGCAATTACGTCAAGATAGTTTTGCTGTGCTATCATGCCTGTTGCTGCTGTTGTTAAAGCTCTTAACATTTTATTTCTTCTCTCCTAATTTAGTCTGGTAACCGTTACTCCGCTGACGATTATTTATACCCTAAGCCGTTCTTATCCTTCCCACTGATACTGCTGTTGTAAGCATATCGCTATTAGTGCTTACAACTTTGGTTAAACTTTCATAATTCCTTGATGTGTTGATTGTATTAATCATTTCTTGTATAACATTTGAATTTGAAAGTTCAAGCATTCCCTGCTGTATTGAAAACTTCTCAGAGCGTAATTCTGGATTGTTAATTATATCTCTCGGAACAAACTTTGCGTCCCCTATTTCAAACAAATCATCTTTGTCTGAAAAATCATAGATACCGATTGTTTGAAGCGGAATTTTCTGGTTATAAGAATTTATTTCAATATTCCCGTTTTCTGCAATAATTATATCTTTTCTATCTCTGAAAACTGTCTCGTCTTCCATATCCTCAGGAAGCATTCTAATTCTTCTATTGTTAACATCCAGAACAAACTCGCCCTGTTTTGTCTTCAGCCAGTAACCTCTATCAACTACAAAAGAACCGTTTCTGGTGTATGAAATATTTCCATCAATATCCTGTATTTTGAAAAACCCATCGCCTTCAATTGCAACATCATACGGATTGGATGTTTTGGTAAGCGCTCCCTGAGAAAAATCATGAGTGTACTGCATACTTTGACTGCCTACACTTAAGCTGCCGAGGTAATTATTTTCATTCATATTTCTAATAATAGAACCTTCTTGTGAATACACAGCAGACTGCATTACATCCTTAAATCTTAAAGAACCTTTTTTATAGCCGATTGTATTAACGTTAGCAAGATTATTGGCTGTATTATCATTCATGTCCATAAGAGCAAGCATACCGTTTGCGGCTGATTCAAAACTTCTTACAATCATTACTTATCTCCTTTCATACGCTCATAACTACCCAAAACATTTTTGACATAGTTCTGAGTTTCCATATAAGGAGGTATTCCGCCATATTTTTTCACGGCATTAGGCCCTGCATTATACGCTGCTAGAGCTAAAGACTTGTTATTATCAAATCTGTCCATAAGCCCTTTCAGATATTTTGTCCCGCCCATAATATTCTGCTCTGCATCATAAGCATTTGTAACCCCGAGTCCCTGTGCTGTAGAAGGCATTAACTGCATTAAGCCCATTGCTCCGCAATGAGAAGTAGCATTTGGATTAAATCCTGACTCCTGCTTAATTACTGCCTTTACAAAATCAGAGTCAAGTCCGTTTTTATCAGCATATTTTTCTATTAAGTTTTCAATTTCGCTTCTGGAAGCATCGCTGGGATCTTTGCTGTGAGAAATTGAAGAGTCCAGAATTTTCTGAAAATCCTCATCAGGCTGTACACCATAAGACATAAGCGACTGAAAGCGATTTTCAATCGTATTTATACGCTGTAAAGTTATGTCTAATCCCGTAAGATTCATCTTACGCCTTCCTCACCATTTAAATTACAGGGGTACAATTTACCCCTCCCTTAGTCTACATTAACAGTGTATTATATAAGAGCATGGATAACATCAATCCAAGGATTAAACTTGGATTTTTCACATAGACCATATGGTCTATACAGGGTAAACTATTCAATAAGAGTTAGAGAATTGTCTTTTGAAAAATATTCAGCCCTCAATTCATTAATTCTATTTCTGGCAAAAATTGCATCCTCAGAAAACTGCTTTAATTCAAGGAATTTTTTGTAATATCTGATTGCATCCTTATATTTTTCCATCTTATCAAAACTCATTGCAATGCCAAGATATGCTTTATAGTAATCAGGGTTACGCTTTATAAGCTGGAAGAATGTTCTTGATGCTTCCATAAAATCACCCATACCCATAAGCATTGCAGCTTTATTGTAATAGGCTTTCAAAAATTCAGGATTAGTTTCTATAAGCTTATTATAAATCATTAAAGATAAATCAGCCTCGTCAACCAGTTCGTGTGCAATTGCGAGCTGTATTTGAGCTTCAAGGTTATCTCTATTTATTAATATAGCCTTGATTAAATGCTCAATTGCACCGGCAGGGTTACCATCTAAAAGATGACATACACCCAATTCAAAAAAGTAATCATCATTGCTGTCATCAATCTTTATAAGCTTAAGAAGTGTAGCTATTGCTTTTTTATAATCTTGTAAATATTTATAAGACATAGCAAGCCCGAAATAAGGTTTCGTTTCGTTCCTGTCTATCATTATTGCTTGAAGATACGCTTGTACAGACTCTTTATACATCTTGGCAAACCTTAAAGCATCTGCCTTGACGCACAAATTATAAGAACGTGAGCGAGCCGGTACAGTAACCTTTTCGCTCACCTTTGCCAAATTATCTTTTCTATCTATGCCTGCATCAATTTGCATAAATCTCTCCCAATTGTATATTACACAATCGGGTAAAACATTTTAACGACCAAAAGATTTAAAAGTTTAGTCCGATGGATTAGTTTTTAGATGGCAAAAAAAATTTTTTTCAGGTATTATGTTATAAAAAAAGGGAAGTAAGAAGTGGCTAAAAATATCAAACAAGATAATAAACTTAATGAAACAACCAAAATTAAAGCACCAATTGTAGATGCTTTAAAAACAGCATATGAAAATCCGACTTACCAATTCCACATTCCTGGACACACAAAAGGTAAAGCCATTTTCAAAGACTTTAGAAAACTAATCGGTGAAAAAGCATTAAATATAGATACCACCGATGAATTTGATAATCTTGGAACACTTCATCCTGCAACAGGGCCTATAAAAGAAGCTCAGGAACTTGCTGCAGAAGCTTTTGGCGCAAAGAAAACCTTTTTCCTGCTTAACGGTTCAACAGCAGGAAATCTTGCTCTTGCTATGTCACTTACTAAAAAAGGACAAAAAGTTATTGTTAACAGAAACTGCCACAGATCTATCTTAACAGGTTTGATAATCTCCGGTGCTGAGCCAATATGGGTATGCCCGAACAGAATTGAAGACTGGTCTGTATGGGGAAATATTGACGGTGGCAAAATAGAAGAACTTCTCAAACAAAACCCTGACACCTCAATGGTATGGATTACTAACCCGACTTATGAAGGTGTTGTATCAGATATTAAATCAATAAGCAATGTTTGTAAAAAGTACAGTGTTCCGCTTCTTGTTGATGAAGCTCACGGATGCTTATGGAATTTTAACAAACATCTTCCTGAAACAGCTCTCAAACTAGGCGCAGATGCTGTTGTTCATTCACTTCATAAAACTGGCGGAAGTATGAGTCAGAGCTCTATGCTCCATATTGCCAAAGACTCCTGCTTGGATGTTTCTGCCGTTGAAAAAGCCTTGAAACTTTTACATACAACCAGCCCGTCACTGATGCTTCTGGCTAGCCTTGATGCAGCAAGGGCAAATCTTCAATCCAATAACGGACAAAAACTCCTTGATAGAGCAATTAAAAATGCTAAATATTTAAGAACAAGGCTTGATTCTATACCTAATCTGCATCAGCTTAAAGGTGATTTCGGATACAAAACAGATGTTACAAAAGTTTTTATTAAAATAGACGGACTCTCAGGAAAAAGGCTTGAATCAATACTGGAAATTGATTTTGGTATTGAAGTAGAATCCGCTTCGGACATTGGAGTTTTAATCCTTTGTAATATAGGCAATAAACGTTCTGATTTTAAATATCTTGCAGACTGCTTAGAAAAAATTGCCTCAACAAATTATCAAGATATTTATTATCTTGAAAAACGTAAGCATATGCCTATGCTTGAACCTCAAATAAAAATGAGCCTGAGAGATGCATTCTATGCAGAAAAAGAAACAATAAGAAAAGAAGAAGCCATTGGAAGGATTTCTGCCGAAGTTGTTGCAGAATGTCCTCCAGGGATTTCTATTCTGCTTCCGGGTGAATTAATCACAGAACAACACCTGCCATATCTTAATGATTACGAAACACTTGATGTGGTTAGATAATGGCTCGAAAAAAGAAGGCTTCAAATAAAATAACACACTTTCTGATTACATTTTTATTAATGGCAACAGGCATTTATTATTTTGGCTTAAGTTATGTTCCTCAAAAATGGTACGAAACACAGGCAATGATGCCAAATCAGGTTGAAGCTTATTATGTTAATCAATGGTGCACACCGGATTTTGGCAGAAAAGAAGCTATCTTATGGGACATGACAAGAGTTGATTGTCTTGCTAAAGATTACGCAATCGAATTTGACTTTGCTAAAAAATGGGCTGAATCCGCAGGGCAGTCACTTTACTATGCAAAAATGACTGGCAAAGCTCCGGCTGTCGTTTTAATACTTACAAATATAACCGACTATAGATATGTTAAACGCATAGAAAGACTTGATAAGGGAATTAGAATATTTCTTGTAAAAGCATATTAAAAAAAACACTGCTGAGAGAAGCAAAGAAAGAGTGCTTAGTAGCAGTGCCTAAAATCTATAGTTATAATTACTGATATGCCATCTATAGATGGTATATCAGTAATTATAACGGGTGGCTAGTAAAGTGTCAATATGTAATTATATTGATATGGAAAAAAATGAAATCTTGAAAATATTTGGTAAGAATTTGAGAGCGGAAAGAAACCGTGCCGGATATTCTCAAGATGAACTCGCAGAAAAGATGGGTATCTGTGCAGGAAAGCACATCGGAACAATTGAGCGGGGCGAAACAAATCCATCTCTTATAACTATCATTGCTGTCATGCAGGCTTTAGATATAAGTTTTGATAAATTATTTGAAATAAAAAATCAGTAATGTAATAAAATGTTCATCACTTTTTAGCTTGTTTGGTGCAACCAACTAATTCTGAAGCGATACACATTATAGCTGCACCGGTAATCGCTGCTATTCCATACCATTTTTTAGCCATTTTTTTCTCACCAACCCTCGCCCAATTATCAGCAAGAAGAGCTAAAGGGAGAGTAACAGCCCCAATTAAAGCCTTGCAAGTCATCTTTTTAAAATCATTTATATTATCAAATTTATTCTTCAATAAAAGATTTGAGGCAGTAAAAAAACCTCCAACCGCAGCCATACCTGTTACATATTTAGCAATATTTCTATTTTTGCAGGTCTCTTTTAAGCCATCACCATCTATTAAAGGTATCAGAGGTGTCAGCATAGCGCCGCAAGCAGCATAAGCTAAGAGTTCGCGATTTTCTCGCTTTTGCGCAGTTGAATTTTGCTGAAAATTTAATGGTACACTTGAACCTATGGTAATCATCATGTTCACCTCTACAATAATAAAACCTTTTAAGAAATATATGAAAATGGTGCAGTTATTACCGCACCATTTTCTTTTATATTTTATCAAATCCGGTATATTTTCTTAAGACTTCAGGTATTATTACTGTTCCGTCCTCTTGCTGGAAGTTCTCAAGAATTGCAGCAAATGTTCTGCCGACTGCCAATCCAGATCCGTTAATTGTATGAACAAACCTAATTTGCCCGTCTTTTGTACGGTATCTTGTATTAGCTCTTCTTGCCTGATAATCACCATAGTTAGAACAGCTTGAAATTTCTTTATATGTGTTATAAGAAGGAAGCCATACTTCTAAATCAAAGCATTTATTTGCGCTGAACCCGATATCAGCCGTACAAAGAGCTACTCTTCTGTATGGAAGTCCTAATTTTTCTAAACAGATTTCTGCATCTCTTGTTAATTTTTCGTGTTCCGCAGGGCTTGCTTCCGGAGTAGTTAATTTAACCATTTCTACTTTATTAAACTGGTGGACTCGGATTAACCCCCTTGTATCTTTACCGGCTGAGCCCGCTTCACGTCTAAAGCAAGGAGTATAAGCCGTCATATATTTAGGCAAATCGTCTTCTGATAAAATTTCACCGGAATATATATTTGTAACAGGAACTTCTGCCGTTGGAATTAAGTATAAATCTTCATCAACGCATTTATACATATCTTCTGCGAATTTAGGAAGCTGGCCTGTTCCTGTCATAGTTGCAGCATTCGCCATAAACGGAGGTAAAATTTCCTCATATCCGTGTTCTTCTGTATGAATATCAAGGAAGAATTGAATAATTGCACGTTCTAACCTTGCACCTTTGCCTCTGTACAAAGTAAATCTTGATTGAGAAATTTTCACACCGCGTTCAAAATCAACAATACCTTTGTCTTCACATATATCCCAGTGAGCTTTCGGGGCAAAAGAAAATTTTGTTGGTTCGCCCCAGAATTTTACAGGAATATTATCATCTTCTGAAGTTCCTACAGGAGTAGTTTCATCAGGAATATTCGGAGTTCTCAGCAGCATATCTCTCTGAATATTATCCAAATCAACTTGTTTTTCTTCAAGTTCTTTTATTTCATCACCGAGTTTACGAACTTCTTCCTGAATAGCGTCGGTATTTTCGCCATTCTTTTTCATCATACCAATTTTCTGTGATTCGGATTTTCTTTTTGCTCTAAGTTCATCTGCCTGTGCCTGAACTTTTCTTCTATCTGCATCAATTGCAATAATTGTATCAATTGATAAGTCAGGATTTCTTCTTTTTAAAAGCTCATTAATCTTTTCCGGATTCTCTCTAATTAATTTAATGTCTAACATTTATACTACCTCAACTATTAATTTCAAATATCTAAATCAAGTTTAGCATAAAAATAAGTTTAAAATTTGTAACAGTAAAGCAATTTTTTAACACTTTTGTACTTTATATTATTGTAAGAGATTTTCAAGGGGATGGATTTTGAAAGCAAAGTTATTTACCAGAATAATGAATGCACCTATGGAGTGGCTGCCTGAAACCATAAGAGGTTCAAAAAAAGCTGTCACTTATAGTTTTATGAACGGAAGCGGAAAAAAGGGAAATTTTGAAATATATTCCTTCTTTGACAAAAATGGAAAATTAGTAAAACGAAATACGGCATACAATAATGCAGGAAATACCACACGGGAAATAAAATGGTATACCCCTGAGTCAGTACAAACAGCAAAAAGTGTAAACGGTGAAGTGAAATCCTTTACCAGAAAAAATTTATACCAGAACTGCTTTATTGAAACAAATATTCTGCCTGAGAAAGGCTATGATACACATAGGTTTGTTAAACTTAAAGCAGGTCAAAAGCCGCAGGAAATAAGTTATAAAACTGTCTGGGACGGCAATGTTCCGGAAATTGAATATAAAAACTGCGACAGAATTTTAGACGGATTTGAAGGGGCAGAGTTTCTGCCTGTTCTAACCGCAGAAAGCTCAACAAAGAGGATTAACCACCTATTTCTTAATCAGATAAAAAAACAAGAATTAGAAGGAATTGTCCCTCCAATAAAAATAGTTAACAGAAAAGAAGCTTATAAACATTCAAGGGAACTGAAAGCAATTGAAGAACAGTATCCAAATGACCCTAAAATTCCCGGTTTTTGTGACCAACAAGGGCAAGTTTATTTTATAAATGATATAAAAAGTAATGGGACAGAAATAAATAATATTGCTCATGAAGTTCAGCATGCAAAAGACCGTTCAGATATAGCAAGATTAGAACATAATGCATTTTTCAACAACAGAACTTGCTTCGAACAGCGTTCAAGAGTTAAAGGGATTATTAAAGAAAAAGAAAATCCTGCAGAGTACAAAAGAATTTCAGAACTTGAAAAATCTTATAATGATGGAACCTATTTATCTGAATGCTTAAATGGGAAGCACGATGATGTTCTGTGCGAATACTATGCAAATAAAAAAGGCGATGAAGAACTCAATAAGGCATTGAACATTTTCAACAAACTAAACAGCTTCCTTTTTGGGAGTTAATTTATAAACATACAATCACCGTAACTATAGAAACGGTATTTTTCCTCTATTGCCTTTTTATAAGCTTCAAAAACAAAATCTTTTCCTGCTAAAGCACTAACTAACATAAGAAGCGTTGATTTTGGCAGATGGAAATTTGTTATCAATTTATCCACAACACCGAATTTATAAGGAGGATAAATAAATAACTCTGATGCGCCCTTACAGGCTTGAATTTTCCCAAACATTTTGTAAGCACTTTCTAAAGTTCTAACAGTAGTTGTCCCGACTGCCACAAGCTTTTTACCTTCTGCTTTTGCTTGATTAATCAAGTCAGCAGTTTCCTGTTTTATTTTAAATGTCTCGGAATCCATATGGTGTTCAAGAATATTATCACACTTAACCGGTCTGAAAGTTCCAATCCCGACATTTAAAGTTACATAACCAACCTGAACGCCTTTATCTTCAAGTTTTTTCAGGATTTCCTGTGTAAAATGCAACCCCGCTGTTGGAGCTGCAACAGAGCCTTCCTCTCTGGCATAAACTGTCTGATATCTTTCAAAATCAAGTTTTTTAAGATCTTCATTAGACATCTTACGTTCTATATATGGCGGAAGCGGAATGTTTCCAACCCTGTGAAGGATTTCAAAGATATCGCCTTCATAAATCATCTGAACAAGCCACTTTCCATCATCAGGGAGAGGCATTATCACTTCACAAGAAAGTTCCTCAGAGATTTTAATCACCGTACCAACTCTCACGCGTTTAGAAGGTTTTATCAAAACTTCCCAGTTTTTATTCTCTCTTTCTTTAAGCAAGAAAACTTCTATTTTTGCTCCAGTATCTTTATAACCGTATAATCTTGCCGGAATAACTTTTGTATCGTTCAAAATCAGAACGTGATTTTCGTCAAGCAAATCAACGATATCGTAAAAATGTTTATTTAAAATTTCATGTTCATCTCGAGCAAGAACCATCATACGAGAATTTTCGCGCTTATCACTAGGACGTTGCGCGATTAATTCTTCCGGTAATTCATAATCAAATTCTGATAATAACATACTAGTCCTTAGCATCTATCTTTTTAGCATTAGCCAAATCCACATCATCGACTTTTGCTTCTTTTTTTGCATCTTCTGCTTCTAGCTGTTTATTAATGATTAAAGTCTGAACAACCTGGAAAACATTGCTTGAAATCAGATAAAGAAGAACACCTGCCGGAATTGGAATGATTACAAAAGTAAATGTAAGCATTATCGGCATAAAAGTATTCATTGATTTTTGCATTTGCTGCTGTGCTGGATCTTGCGACGTATTTTTATTCATAGCCATCATTGCTCTTTGTGAGAATACCATTGTTACAGCAAACAGAAGTATTAAGAATAATACATCATAGTGGAACGCTGTCTTAACTTCTTTTGTAGGAATAGTACTGATTAAAATACCATCTTTTCTTACAAAAGTCATTTTTTCAGTTTCTTTTGTCTGAATATCTGTTACATCAATTTCAGCTTTCTCTATCTGATCAAGCTGGCTGAATTTTAAATTTAAATTATCAAGACTGATTTTGAAATCAACAGGCTGGCCCGGAGTAAGTTCGCCTTGAACTTCAACAGCCTTGTTAGGTTTTACAATTTTTACATTTAATAATGGTTGTTCTTCACCTGTTAGATAAACTTTTGCAGTTTTACCTGTCATAAATGTATCATATTTTGAAACCCCGAGAGTACCATCGTGAGAAACTCCCGCAGAAGTTTTTAATGTTGCATCCAATCTTTTGATAAATAAAAACTGAGAATCGCCCGCCATTTGGATAAATTGCGGACTCATTAATGTTGAATACAATAATATAAATATTGGCATCTGGATTAAAAGAGGAAAACAGCCTGCCATTGGATTAAATTTATGTTCTTTGTAGAACTCCATCATCTTTTGCTGCATCATTTGAGGATTGCTCTTGTAGCGTTCTTGAATTGCTTTCATTTTAGGCTGAAGCAGTTGCATAGTTCTCATAGAACGCTGCTGAGATAAGCCTAAAGGCCACATTAGAGCCCTTACTATAATTGTCAGTAAAATTATACCAATACCGTAACTTCCTGCAACAGAAAGCATTTTTAAAACTTTAATGGTTAGTGTAGTAAAATCCATGTCCTCTTCCCTAAGTTATTCTAATATCAAAAAAGTGTACTTACGTACACTTTCAAAATACTTTAAATATACCCGTCAGTCAAGAGGTGCTTATTACCCCTCATTCTCTTTGTTAGCATTTGAGCTTATTGTATTCAAACGTCTTGCAGGGTCTGTGATATGAGTAATTCTTAATCCAAAGTTATCTTCTATAACTACAACTTCACCATAAGCAATCAGCTTGCCGTTTGCATACAATTCTACAGGTTCACCCGCAGCTTTATTTAAGGTTACAATAGAACCCTTTGTGAGCTCCAGAACTTTCTTAATCGGAAGTTCTGTTTTTCCAAGCTCAACAGTAAGCTGTAATTTTACATCAAGCAGAATGTTCAAATTCTGGTTAGGCGGTCCCTGCACCTGATCTAAGTCTTCAAAAGAAGCAAACTGAACAGGCTGCACTGTTACTGTCTTATCCTCATGCTTTTCTTCGGGTTCAAATGCTTCGGGTGTAAAATCAGCCTCTGCATCATCTGCGCCTTGACTTAGTTCCGTATCTTTTATATCGTCATCATCCAGCATCTAAAACCTCTCTAAAAATAGTTCCTTAGTAACTCATGCATTTCATCATATACATCTGTTATTTTAACACAAATTTTATCTTTTAATGTTCCGGGTCTGGCAAAGAACTTTTTCTCTCCATTAACCTTAACAATTAAATCATCTTGAACTTTATTATCAAGCTTAATGATATCACCTTCTGACAATTGCAGAAAATCATCAAGAGTTATGCTGCACTGTCCGAATTGAACCCTTAAATCAACATTTGAAGTATTGATTTTTGAAATCATTTTTAATCGTTCATCATTAGAAGCAACAAGCCCCTTTGTCTGGAAAATATGCTGTGTGCTCAAGTGTCCAAGAACTGTTTCTAATACAGGATAAGGGAAGCATAGACTAAATAAGCCGAAATGCTTGCCTGATATCTGAACTTCGAAAGTTAAAAGAGCAACAATTTCACCGGCTGTTGCAACCTGAATTGACTGGTAATTATCATCAAGACTTATAAATTTTCCTGTTACAGGAATAATTGTATTCCAGGAATCTTCAAGAGATTTAATAATAATATTGATAACTTTTTTTGCAAGAGCTTTTTCAATATCAGTAAGTTCACGGGTCTGATTTTCAATATTACCGACACCGCCCAGCATTCTGTTTACAATACAGGATATTACCTCAAAACTTATACCCAGCAATACCTGACCGGAAAGAGGCTCAAACTCAAAAACCCCTACGCTAATTGGAGATGGCATTGATCTTACAAACTCTTCATATGTAAGCTGGTCAACAGATACAATCTCAATTTCCACACGCATACGGAGATAACCGCTCAAAACAAGAGAAATCGCCTTAGAAAACTCTCTATGTATATCTCTTAAAGCCCTGAGGTTATCCTTCGAAAATTTATCCGGACGTCTGAAGTTATATAGTTTATAACTCTTGTGTTCCGAATCAGAAAATTCATCTTCAAAGAAATTTGTATCTGTTAAGTTGTTATTAATACTTTCTGCCATTTGTCCCTGTTTTTATCCCTTACTGGATAATAAATTGTCCAAAACTTACTCTTAAAACTTCTCTCTCGCCGCCTAGAATTGAATTAATGTCATTTGTAATTTGTTCTTTAGCAAGTTCTTTTCCGGCTGCAGTTGCAAGCTCTGTAGAAGTCTTACTTGAAAGATTTGTTATAACAGCATCTCTTATTGCCGGTTTAAACTGATTCATTTCTTTTTGTATTGCTTCCATCGGATCAACCGGAGCAGCAGCTTCTCCATGACCACCATGCCCGCCGCCTTTTGCCGGCTCAGCTTCCGGAAAATCAGTATCCTTCTTTGTAACTTCTATTGCTACATTGACTTTCAAATATTTCTTCTGGCTTTCGTCGCAAAGGTTTAAAATAAAATCGCCTAAATCAACAATAATACCTTTTTGTATCTGGTCTTCATCCCCGCCTTCTTCCCCTAGCTCTTCTTGAGATGTATTAAGAGAACCTATTTTCTGGGTTATAAGATTTTCCATTACTACATAGTTAACACCGGCAAATACCACAAACATTATTACAATTGATGATATTGTTAAGATTAAAAACTTTGTAAAGTCTTGTTGACCGTTATTTCCAGCCTTTTCGTTTTCAGCCATACTATTCTCCACTTATACTACATAGTATTATTATATCAATGCGGTTATCAGATTTACCACCATTATTTGATGTATTTATATCCGGCATATATTCCCCGTAACCAACCGTATAAATTCTATCCACTGGCAGCTTTGGTTCTGATTTTACAAATTCCTCTCCAATATTGCCTGCAATAACAGATGCAAATTCCCAATTTTTCATATTTATGCCTTCAGGAATTTTTTCTGTATGCACCTCTATTATAACAGGATTTTTTATTTTTGCCAAAAAATATTCAATACATAAAAGTTTTTCATACAACTGCGGAGTGATTTTTTGAAAATTGTATTCAGGATTTTCAAAAGGAATACGTATAATAATCCCTCTAATATCTCTCTTAATTGCAACACCATCACAATGCGACAGCGCTGCTACAGCAGAAGAATAAATATTGTTTGTGCAGTATTCGTTTAATATATATAAAGGTTCTGCCTGTACAAGACAAATCTGAAATATAATACTAAAAAATATTAATAAACATTTCTTCATCCTAACATAATTAATAAATTATTTGAGAAATTAAATTGCTGCTCTGGGGAATAGTCTGTTGCTTCTATATCCGGATGTATATATAATATTGTTATGGGGAAGTTTGATTTATTTAACAAATTTAACAGTGCCGTTATCGTCATTAATAACAACAAAGAAGCTGTTTTCAGAAATAATGTCTTTAAACGGATATTTCCTGATTACAAAAATCTTGAAAAGTTTTCTCATAAACTTAATTATAATGTTTGCGCACTTGTAAGTAACGATGTTAGTGTGCATTCGCCTATAGTTCAGGCTCTAGCCTCAAATGAAGATTTTTCGGCATATATTACATATCAGACTTCAGGAAACGAACTTTTTTACTATGATATGAATTCGACACGCAAAGGACAATATAATATAATAGTGTTTACAGATGTAACTGCAAAGACCAAACTTGAAACCCTTTTAATAAAAAATCAAAACTTCCAGAAAAAAATATCACTGCTTGAAGACGATAACAGGAATTTATCAAAAGTTAAACTCCAAGCTCAGTCACAGGCTATGAAGCTTCTTTTACTTAATAATATTTCCAATATTATAAGGGAGTCTATTGATACATCAGTAATATTGAAATCTGCACTTGAAGAACTTGCTCAAATGTTTGGCGCATTTAGAGGATATTACGCTGAAGCAGACGGTTCTAAATTTATCATCAGAGAATCTTTAGACAAAAAAGAAACTGGATTAGAAATATCTTTTGACAACGATGTTAATAATTTTATAAAACAAGGGCGGGTTTCTTGCCTTACGTGTATGAAAGAATTTAAGGAAGCCAAACCTTTCAGAGAAATTGTCCAGAGAGTTGTTCTTCCTATTTATCATCTTAATAAATTATTAGGAATAATTGTTCTTTCTACAAAACAAAAAACAAAACTTGATGACACACTTGAAGTTTTAAACGGCGTATCCTCCCAGCTTGGAAACGCAATCATTCAAGCAGAACTTTACCAAAAAAATGAAAAAATGGTCAAAGATTTGACCAAAACACTGGAAGAATTAAAAGATACCCAGCTTAAACTTATTAACTCGGAAAAAATGGCCTCATTAGGCCAGCTGGTGGCCGGAGTTGCGCATGAAATTAATACACCTGTAGCTTCAATAAAATCTAACAATGAAATTACAAAAAAAATAATCGCGCAAATTAAAGATGCAGACATCTGCGAATTATTGCAAGAAATAAATGAAATTGATACAGAAGCAATTGCAAGAATTAACCGCCTTGTGGTTTCATTAAGAAAATTCGTAAGACTTGATGAAGCTGAACTTCAGGAAGCAGATATAAATAAGGAAATTGATTTAACCTTAGATTTAATCAGACACGAAACTAAAAACAGAATAGAAATTATTAAAAATTATTCAAAGCTTCCGCCGATAAAATGTTATCCAAATATGTTAAATCAAGTCTTTATGAATATTCTGGTAAATGCAACGCATGCAATAAAAGAGAAGGGAACTATCACTATTGACACAAATTATAAAAATAATAATCTTCTGGTTAAAATTAAAGATACCGGATGCGGAATAAAAGAACCTGACAAAATATTCTTTGCCGGATATACAACAAAGGGAGTTGGAGTTGGAACAGGCTTAGGGCTTGCAATTTCACAAAAAATCATTGAAAAACACAACGGAAAAATAACAGTAAAAACTAAATTAAATGAAGGAAGCGAATTTACTATTACTATCCCGAGTAAGTAGTATTCTTTACGAAATGTAAAGTGCAGTTTTTCAATCTATTATTAACTTTCAAGAATATAGTAATTATAATAATAATTAATTTTTGTAAAAATATCTGGTAGAGTAGTTATAAAAATGTCAAAATATGGTATATTAATACTACCGAGATTAAGTGTAAATTTTACCCTAAATAGTAGGGAATGTAACAAAAATTTAACAAATCAAAAGATAAAGGCAATTTAAAATAAAAACAATACTTTATATTACTGTGTAGAAGTAAAAATATGTTTGCATATCGGAGGTAACGTGTATGGCAATTACAGTGAACAGCAAAAAGAAACAAGTCAAAAAAACTTTTCAGGAATTGATTAATGACTTGATGACATCAAGTTCTGAAAAAGTTAGATATAATGCAGCCCGCGTTTTAGGCGAAATGGGCGATTCTAAAGCTGTTGAACCGTTGATAGATGTATTAAAAAATGATAAAAATGGTTCTGTTCGTTTATATGCCGCTCGTGCATTGGGCGAATTGGGTGATTCTAAAGCTACCGAACATTTAATTGAATCTTTAAGAGAAGACCGTAACGTTGATGTTAGAGTTCGTGCAGCACGTGCTTTAGGACGTTTGGGCGGCAAAATTGTTGTTGAACCGCTTGTAGAAGCTCTTAATGATGAAAACTCTCAAGTTTGTATTACAGCAACTGATGCACTTATTGAAATCGGAGATGTTGCAACTGACGCATTAATTAAATCTCTTGATCACGAAAAAGTTAATGTCAGATGCGATGCTACTCGTGCTTTGGGCGAAATCGGCAATAAAAAATGCGTTGATAAAATTATTAATATGTTATATGACGAATGGGTTAACGTTAGAATTTATGCAGTAACTTCTTTAGGTAAATTGAATGATAAAAAAGCTGTTCCTGCATTAATTGATGTTATGAAAAACCGTTCTGAAAACGATTTGGTTAGAGCCGGTGCAGCTGCTGCATTAGGTGTTCTTCGCGATCAAAGAGCTCTTCTACCATTGAGAGAATTAATTATGGAAGCTGAAGAGTTAGGTGAATTAGAAGATACTGCTCTTAAATCTTTCAAAAAGATTATGGCTGCAAACTGGCAGGCTATTCCAGGTGCTACTCAGCAAAAGAAACCTGCTAATTCATTCTAATAAATAGTTAACAATAAAAACGGCCTTGATTAAAATCAAGGCCGTTTTTATTATGTTACATTGTAACAAAAAGGCAATTTTTTAACTCATAAATACTTTTTATAATAAGAATGGGGATTTATGGGATATCAATTTATAATTAAAAAATTCATACAAAAGCCGGAACTTGGACTCAATGTTAACTTTACAAGATTAACAAGCGGTTCTAAAGATATGAGTATTGCTCTTGCAGAACAAAGTTCAAGGGCAATGCGCAAAGCTGATTTAGGAACAACAGCTTATCAAATAGGAGAGGAATTAACCTCAAAGTTTCCACATGCCAAAACTCAGGTTGATAATATATTTGGACATTTGAATAGCGTTGAAAAAATTACAAATCGTCCGAAAGGTCCCGTATCAATAATAACTAAACTTGAAAGAGGAATAAAACAGGGCAAGATTAACTCATATGATACAGCTCTTAAATATATAGGAGATGGAGTTGGGTCAAGAATTATTACCAAACCGCTACCTAAATTATCAAAAAATCAGATTAAAGCGATGATTAATGACATGAGAATAAATGGAAGCCCATTGAGTTCTTCCGAGAAAAAATTACTTCAAAAATATATTTACAATCAGCCAATGCCACAGCAAGATGCAGACAAAGCTTTTCCTTTATTTGAAAAATTTGCACAGCCGCTAATTGAACAGCGTTCCAAGCAGGTTGTTGATGATTTATCTATTTCTATAGCTGCAAACAGAATTAAAAAGGGAGAGCTTTCTATACATCAAATTAAAGAACAGGGCCTGCTCAAAGAAGAGCTAATAAACCGTTTAGAAACCGAAACTATTGAAGATTTAGAAGTTCTGCTTATAAATAATTACAGGGGCGGACATGGCTTGCCGGAATTTAGCAGCAGACAGATACAAGCGTTGAGAAAAATTTGCGGAAATAATGTTATAATAAATTCCAGACCGGATTTAGCCGGTTACAGTAAGTTTCCTAATTATAAGTATACAAAAGAGGAAGTGAAAAAATTTGCAGTAAAAGCTTCCGGATATAGAACCGCACAAATGAATATAATACACTCAAACGGTGTAAGAGGAGAGCTGCAGTTCAGGGGGCATCTTACAAACTACTTTGGAGAATATGAACATATTGCATATGATTTAAGACAGGGTAAAAATACATTAGGGCCGTTGTTTAATGATTACAAACGCGAAATTTCAAAACTGCCAGATTGGAAATATGAAAAATATAATGCTTATCTTGAAGGATGTTATAATTATTATTACCGTCTTGAATTGGGCTTACCCGCAGCAAAACCAAAACTTCCTAAAGGTTTTAACAAAGTTTTATCTGAAGAAAATATGAAAAAACTTCACGAAGCCAATGAAAAAAGACTAAGCGAATTAAAAACAGGATTTAAAGCGCACTTTGAAGAAGTTGCATAACCGGAGTTATATATGATAAAATACGATATTAAAAAGATTAGTGAAAAAAATATAAGGATGATTCCAAGAAAAATGGTAGAAATTTCTGAACAAATAAATAAAATTACTGCAAAAATGAAAGGCCGGATTGAGAAAGAAATACCTGATACGGGCTATTTTAGAAACTTTGCGGAAGATTTTGAAAACAAAAATAAAAATATATATGCAAGAGCAATATCAATGAGCATTGAGAAAGATGAAAATATTGACGGTCACGCACTGCTTCTGCTCTCTGCACTTCATCCGTCTATGAATATTGATGCTTCATCAATGCTTGTCTGCGGAAAACGCGATGACATTTTAAGCTTTATGAATAAAGAAAATTTTACAAAAAAAGTTGAGGAGGAAATTATCAAACTTTCAGATTCTTTAAAAAGGATATAAAAAAAGAGGGTAAATACCCTCTTTTTTTTATTACATCTTTATCAAAATTTTTATACTCTCTTTATCTTTATTTGCTTCAAAGGCTTCTATTGCATCATCTATACTATAAATTCCGCTTATAAACGGTGTAAAGTCTATTCTTTTATTCTTTAAAAGCCGCAAAGCCGGCGGGAATTGACCGCAGCGGGAGCCAAGTACAGTTATTTCATCTATTACTATTGGCGCAAGGTTAAGTTCTTTTCCTGATGCAACAGTACTTTTTAAAACCAGAACCCCTCTTGGTTTTGTAAGTGACATTGAAGTTTCAAACCCGGATGCTGTTCCTGTTGCTTCAACAACAACATCATATATTTTCTCTGGAGTAAATGAGTTTAAAAGTTGTGTTTTTACTCCTTGCGCAGAGGCAATGTCTAATTTATTCTGGTGTTTGCCGACAAGAAGCACATCAAGATTCTGTGCATTCAGCGTCAGAGCTGTAGTCAGCCCTAATTTTCCATCCCCTAAAACAACAACTTTTTGCATTGGCTGTATATGAAGCTGTTCTGTAATTTCACATGCAGCAGCAAGAGGTTCTACAAAAACAGCCTGCTCATCTGTCACATTATCCGGAATTTCAAATAAAACATTAACAGGCATTGTCAAGTATTCTGCAAAACACCCGTCTTTTCTCCAGATACCAAGGGTATGTCTATTCGGGCAATGGCGGTAATTCTTTTGAGCACACCACTCACACTCAGGGTCATTACATCCATAGCTTATTTCTGCCACAACCCTTTTGCCAACCCATGATTGGTCAGCTCCATTTACTTCTTCTACAATCCCGACAAACTCGTGTCCAAGTATGCCAACATATCCCATATAGCCTTTTGTAATTTCAAAATCTGTATTACAAATCCCGGCCAGAGTTACCCTTATAAGAGCTTCACCTTCCGCCGGAACAGGCTTCTCGTAATTCTTATCAAGTTTCAATTCATTATCAAATACAATTGCTTTCATAAACCAACCCCCCTCGTATTTTAAACATAGCATAAATATTGCACTCTGGGTTTAGATGTAAAAAACTCTTTACAATTCTTAGGTTAGTTTTAAAAATGGTGTAATATATTCTTGTACTCGATTTTGAAACAAGGCTGTAAGGCTGCGTAGGAGAAATCTTCCAAGGGTATGAGGGATTATAATCCCCTATGGATAATAGTTTTAGGAGGTTAGAGATGCGGCATTGCTGTCAAGTTAACCCTGATGATGTTTATTATCTCAGGGAAAATAATTTGTTTTCTTCAAGAAAACTTTCAATAGGTTTTTGTCCTATCTGTTCAAAGCCGGTTTGCGAGCTTGTTGAATGGAGATTTGACGGAATTATGCATAAAACTTCTGTATCAGGAATTAAAGCAAACGATTTGATGATTAAACATAAGGACGAAATTGTTTATTCACTAAGAGAGTATAATTATTCAAAAATCAAGTCAAAACCTTTCGGCTGGATATTTGGAATTAATAAATCCGTAAAATCAGGAAATGGAGAAAAAATTAAACAGTATGCTTCTGATTTTTACGGGAACAAAGAATTGATAAAAAGTTTTTAATATTTTTCGACCGGAGACTCTCGTTTCACCTTTCTCTCTCTCGTTATACTCCTGTACATTTAACCCTTTCTCCGGTCTTTTTCTTTTTTTAATCCTTGAGAAGTTGCTGTTCTAAAAGAGGATCCAGGTATAGGTAATACCATAATAAATATAAAATTGCTAAAAATGCCAAAGTAAAAATTATTTTTTTTGTTGCTTAAGTTGCAGTAGTAATTGTAGGAGTAATACGTTTATATCTTACCAAAATATATTCTACAAAGATTATTAATAAGTTAACAGGAATAAAAACCATATATATGCAAGTTTTTCAAATATCCATAAGCTGCTTACAGCTAAAGAAGAAATTGCGCTTATTATTACAAAATACAAAAAAACATTAATTGAGCGATATTTGGTAATTGCAGGAATTTTCACATACATAATATAACACAAAAAGGAAGAAGAATGAAAATTATTGAAGAAAGCGCAAGGAAAAGATTTAACGAAATCGTTTTAGGTGCAACTCGTAAAGCACAGGAGAAATACGGTTTTAATATGACGGATAAAGACGGTAATTATTCAACTTGGAATAATGAAGCCGATGCATTTAAGCATGCATACCTGTCTTGGCTTCTTTCCTGGTACCAGGGCGACAAAAAATCTAAAGAACTCGGAGACATGCACGAAGACGAAACTCCTAACGCACCTGCCTATGAGCGCAACATGGATTTATGGAACAATGCTATCGGGCGGGAAATTGCTTATGAGATGAAATGGCGTATGAGCGATGACTATGCCCTTCTGGATGATGAATCTGCAAGCGAATTTGCTTCCCAAAAGATTTGGGAAAAAATGCAGCAAGGGGAACTTATTACAAATCCTTTTACAGATAAAAGAAAATTCGAAAATATGGAACTTGAAAGACTTAAAGAAAGTGACAAAATTTTTTCTGACGGCGAATTTAAAAATTTTGATGAAAAAACAAAAGCAATCAAAATGGATACTTATATGGATCATATAGTTAACAATGATTGGAAAGTTCCATTCAAAACAAACTTAGATAGGCGTGTTCAGACAGGTGAATTGATATAAGTTGATAATTATACGCGCGCCGATGGTACTAAAGTAGATGGATATTATAGGCGCAAACCCTATTACAATCAATATAACAATAAGCATTAATCTTTCGATACTGCTTTTGAGGTTATTATGGCTAAAAAGATAAAAGATAAAAAACAAATTGTTAACGAAAAACATATTGAGCTCTACGACAAAACGCTCGGGGTGTTGGAATTTCTTCTCAATGAGTTTGCACACGATATTAGGTATGCAGAATTTGAATATCTTGATATCCCCAAAAATACACTTGCTACAATGGATTTTATTATTTCCTCAATTACGAAAGTACAGAAGGGCCAAAGACTTGCACTCGGGTTGGATAACGAAATGGCTGAAAATGAAGAACCGCAAATTAACATCATTGAAGGGCTTTCTGAGGGAAAAATATGATACGTGTATTAATACCTTCTGATAAAGAATTTTTATCTTATAAAGATGAGTGCAAAAAGTTATATACAAAAGTGCAGGATAAAATTTGCGACCCAAACTCTTTTGAATTTATTTGTACAAAGACTCTCTTTTATATGTTTATTGATGATACAGTTCTCGTAGGTGCTATTTATTATTTTATTGATGAAGACGAAAAACTCTTTCTAAACGGATTTTCAAAAAGAAAAATGTTTCGCCAAAACCTTGAATGTCTTAAGCTTTCTACCACATGGTTTAATTGTGATATCTATGCAGAAGCCCAGAATCGTGCGTCTGCACTATGTCTTTTAAAATGCGGATTTATAAGATTAAATAATAATACTTTTAGGAAAACTACCATCGATACCAGCGGCCTAAAAGGCAGACTTCTTTCTTAGCCAGATGCATACGAAACAACACTTTACGCAAGCTTGTAAGATTGTCAAATAAAGAAACCTTCTCTTTATACTTTTTAGCATAATCAAAGATAAGGTTTTTAGGATAATCAATTTCAAAATTATTATACCAGCTTGATAAAAGCATTCCCAGAAACCAGCCGCTTTGACGTACGACACGTGTTTTTACCAGAGGATTTAATTTATCTTGAAAGAATAAGCTTCCATTAATCCTTGCTTGACAGGGTTTATCTATAAAAGCCGCAACTCTATAACCGTTCTTCAATAAAAGCTGAGATAATCCAATCTCATAATTTAATATTATATCATCCTTATGGTTTTGTTTTTCAATACTTGACATAAAGTTCTTAAATAAATTGGATCTAAACACATCTTTTTTAAACACCATAAAAAAGCTTTGTATGTGGAAATCAACATCAATACAAAGACTGTTCATTCCCCAGAAATCACATTGCTTATTCTCCATCTCGCTAAAAACTTTGTCTAATGAATATAATGGTCCTATACAGCTGTCGTTTGCAAAGATTAATTCATCGGTATCATCTGGTATATGGCTAAACCCGCGTTTATATGATCCAAAATCGTATTCGCCATGCGGAGTTGCAATAACAAGTTTAACCAGAGGCTGTACTTTTGAAATTTCTGACTCAGGAAGATTTGAATCTGACACAAAGATTATTGTATCAGCTACCTTTCTCAATTCTTTCAGATAATATAATACATATTCTTGAATCGAATTATATTTATCATAATGAGCAAATACTACTGCTCTATGCATATCTTTTTCCCCATGGTTTTTTCTTTTTTATCTTTAAAGTCATACCTAATAGTCTATACTTATGACAATCCCAGATTTCTTCATATGAGAATAAACGATGATACCACTTTACAGTTAATTTTTTATAAATCTTAGCATCAACCTTTGCAATTGGATTAAACTCAATTTGACTTGATGACAAACTGCCATAATGATAAATAGTACATCCGCAAATTCTATAATTTTGCCTTTTCATTCTCTGACAGTGGGTAAAAATCCAACTGTCGCCGTATACTATCTTTATTTCATCAGGAATCCTGTTATAAGCCTCTTTAAAGAAAAACATTGCTATCCCGTAATAATCATCCATAAAATTAGTCGGTTCTAAGTAGATATTCTCCTTTTGAGGATGACAAAATGTTTCAGGAAGCGGTTCAATCCCCATTCCGTTTACACCAACTATTCCCATTTCACTGCTCATACTGGACGCAACATCTCCGCAATAGTTTTCAGGAAGAATTATATCGTCATTTAATAATGCCACGATTTCTGTTTTGGCTTTTGCGACACCTAAATTCCACGATGGATTTACAAATAAGTTTTCTTCTGGAGTTATAACTGTAAGCTTACTGCTGGAGTGTTTGAAACCTATCAAAGAATTATCTATAAGGAGAATTTCAGTAACAGCTGTATCACGTTCAAGTGCTTCTATGAGTTTTGTTAGTATCTCCTTATTTTTCTGAAGCGTAGGAATAACTGCTGTAACTCCTGCTATTTTTTTTTCAGTCATTATTTTACTCCGTTTTTATTACTTTTGTACAACATGTTATCACAAACAATCATTTTATAATCGTTTTTGACACTTATCGGCTATTCTTATCGCATAGGAGGTTAAATGGTAACTAGAATTAGGATAATCTACAAAAAGTATGAAGGACGACACAATGATATTTGATGATAAATATTTTATAGGACGTAAAATTAAAAGTTTTAGAAAGAAAAGAGGGCTTACTCAGGCAGAGTTAGCAGAAAAGATTGACCTGAGTGAAAAACATATTAGCAAAATTGAAGCCAGTATTCACGTACCATCATTATCAGCGTTCTTTAAAATTGCAGAAGCACTTGAAATTGGTATGGAAGAGTTCGGATTTGAACTAAAGACTGATGGCAATCCTGATAGAGAAGAATTAATTAAATGCATCTTTGATTCAACGGACGAAGAAATAAAACTTATTTTGTCTGTTGTGAAATGCTTAAAAGAAAATTTACATAAGTTTAACTAATATTAAGAGAAATATTTATAAGCAGCTATTTGTCGTATAAATTACGGCTTTATTTTTACATAGCTTTACGTATGATTTAACAGGAGCGCAGCTCCAGAAAGGATTATTATGTCTTTTGAGTACATTATTGAAAAAGATAACTCTACAAAAAAATTAAGCACAGAAGAAGAATCAATTCTTATAAAAAAGATTTCATCAAAATTTTCAGCACTAAATTCAGAACGCGCACATAACCTCGAGATGGCATCCAATCTGGCAAATGAAATCTTTTTTAAAAACGATTTCAAATCTATTTCGGATAAATCTCAAAAATGGAAAGCAAAAGTCAAAATGTGCAAAACATTTATGTTTTACCAAACGCTCAAAGCCTTTATCTGGAGAAATACTTATGCAAATGTTAATTCTATGTTTGACGTGTCGGGAGAAAATCACGACTCAAATAACGCCTCAAACAAACAAAAAGCAATGCTGGTTGACATTCTTGAAAAAATGGGTTACCAGAGAACCTGCGACCAGATTATCGATCACGCTTTACTTTATGGTGAATTAATCTCTTTTACTGCTTGGAAAAAGAACTATGAAGAATACAGAAGACCTATAGATTTCTTTAAAAATTTGTTCTCTTCCGATGTACAGAAACTTCCGCTTATTCTTGATGCAATTGCAAAAGGTAAAAATTTCTGGGTTGATACAAAGAAAATCTACGACAATCCATACATTTATCCGGTAGATCCTGCCGATTTAGTTTTTGACACATCACAGAAAGACAATTGGGACAGCTGTCCTAAAATTTACAGAACTTACAAGACTCCTTCAGAAATTATTAATAACAAGTATTACTCTTTTTCAGAAGAAGAAATTGAAGAGATAAAAAAACTTGTCAATGATAACAGTTCTAAATATTTAAAAACTCAGGATCAAATTGTTAAAGGCTCTACTGTAGAAGTACTTGAGCACTGGGGAGATTTAAAACTCTCTGACGGTACGCTGCTTAAAAATTGGCATGCCGTCGTTATTGGGCGAAAATATCTGGCACTTTTCGGTAAAAATGAAGGGATTATAAATCCTTTCTCATACGGGGCATTTATAGTTGACCCTGAAACTAAGCGAGGTATTAGCCCACTATATTCTGTTTTATCGCTTGCTCATTTTCAGGAAGAGCTTTTGAATAGAACGTGCAACCTTCAAGCCTTAAGCGAAAATCCTCCGCTTCTTGCTCCAGAAGGTTTTTTTGATGAAGATGAAATTAACCTGTATCCTGGGAAAATTATTGAATACGGAGATAACCTTTCACCAGCCGCAGCATTTCAACAGTTTACGTTTAACCCGGGAGTTTTCCTTCAGGATATATCTTTCTTAAATGACTTAATGGCAGAAGTTTCAGGTATTTTCCCTAACATGGTGGGGGCAGTGGAAACAACTTCATCCAAAACAGCCACTGAAATTAATACTAAAACACAAGGTCAGATGACAAGACTTTCTATGATTGTTGATACTATTAACCAGGATTTGATTATTCCAAATGTAGAAAAGGTTGCAAAGCTCTGCGCCGATTTCAAATCAGGAGTTGAAACAATATTTGTAAACCACGAAAACCAGCAGGAAGTCATTGAAATTGATGACTTTACGCGTCAAGGTGAATATAAATATATGTACGCAGATTCGTCTATGACAACACAAAAATCTGAACAAGCTGATTTAGTTGTACAAGCTATAGAAAAATTTGCTTCACTAATCCCCCTTAATCTGCAAGAAATATTTGTCTGGTATTTTGAACAAAAAGGTGTAGATAATCCGGAACGATTCCTTGGAGGTGTAGGGGTAAATGAAGATAATAATGGGAACTCTCTGCCTTTACAAGCTGTGACTAATGAAGCTGCTAATGCTGTGACGAAAAACTTAAATCCAATGCAAAATGAAAATGAGGTTATTAAAGAGCTCATACCTATGATACTGGAATTAGGTACAAAAAATAATAAAAAAGACGGATTATCTGAACTTATAGCTGCTATGAAACAGAAAAGGAAAAGTAATGAAATTAAAAAATTACATAAACAGGCATAACAAAACAAGCAGAAAATATACCATATGTAATAAAAATAATGGTTTTTGGGAAAGCAATGATAACAGGGGCATATACGCAGACAAACAGGAAGAAGGTTCCAGCAATAATGGCGGCTCGGAATGTGTTGGTTCTTATCCGGTCAGTGGATATACTAGAGCTGAGGGTACAGAAGTAGACAGTTACGTACGAACTTACGGAGCCGCTCATGCCGGAGCGGCTGATAATAGCCCCCAAGATAAGAAAAGTCTAAATTATAATTCAAACCCAGAGGAAAATGATTGGGATTCAGTAAATACTGATGAATTAGACGAATATATTGAAACAGAAATGATTGAAGAATATCATAAAAACAAATCTCTATATACAGGTTATATAGCAAAATCTCAGTTAGCAGAAGAAATTAATAATAAATTAAAAGAAGTATCGCAAACTTACAGAAATTATGACCGACTTACAACAGATGAAAAATTACAAAAATTTGTTACAAAAAATTTAGGCTTTCCTAATTATATACCAATGCAAGATTATTATAAAATTTCTTTAGATTTAGTTGATCAACCAGAAAAACTTAAAAACAATTCAAGAAATCATTTTTATAAACTTACAAATTTACCTAGCAATATTAATAAAAATGATATTTATGAAAAAGTGGCATCATCCTTAAAACTTGATACATCAAGACTTGAAAATAAAAAAATAATCGAAAACACAACTGTTGTTATTCCTCAACCAGATTCTCCGTTGGTCCAAATGGTTAAACAATCTAAAGTTACAAAAGAATAAATAAATAAATAAATAAATAAATATTACGAAATTTTATCTCACGAAAAAACTGAAATCAATACCAGTACAATATATTCTGATATAAGTAACATTTCAGAAATAAATTTATTTGGAGTACTAAAAAAAGTTGATATAAAAAACATGAAACTAAATAAAGATGGTTCTTTAACTTTTTACATAAGTGATTTTTATGATTTCGATTATATTGATACAATAGGGGGAAAAAATTATGGACACAAAATATTCAATGAGATAAATAATAAAGCTTATTATCAACAAAAAGCAAATAAGCTTAAACCTTATATGATTTATATACCCGTTACCATATCAAAAGAAGAACTTAAAAATATTATCAAAAATACCCCCTAAAAATAAATAAAAATAATAAATTATTAGCTGAAAAGTCGATACTAATGCTCCGACAAATGGTAATAAAATTACAAATAATAATGCCTGCATTAGTATGGATATGGTAAAAAAAAATTTATAATACTTATTATGCAATAAGAAATTAGACTTGACAAATATATCTTTTTGATAAACATACTCTAAAATAATTGTTATAAAAAAGATTAGTAACAGTAATGGGAATAAAATATATATTATTGTCTGAGCAAAAACAACAATTGAAATCGGCAAGAGCACAAATATTTTTTAGATGAGAAGGCCAATTGTAAATATTATGTATAAATTTTATCATTACTAACTCCTTTCATTTTCAAGTTTACTATACTTGAGGTGCTAGTGGTGCACTTACTTTTTGAATGAGGAATATATTTATTATAACAACAAATAAATATATATTAAAATTTGCATTTCGTATAGTCAATAATAATGCAGACAAACAACAAAAAGGAGTTTTTTTTAATCCATATATTTTATATATTCCTATAAAAATTCCTGCATATAAATTAAATAAATTGATAGATAAAACCATATATAAAAACTATCAAAAAGAGACAAAAACATAACAAACCTGCTAAGAAAATAATATTATATAACTTATTATATAAAAGAATTTTTGAAGTTATCTTTGGATGTTTATGCGTAAAAGCAAAGACCAGAAGGTTTATACATTCTATAATAAAAGAACTAATATGCCATATGCCATTCCGGCACCATCAGGTGCATCTGCATAATCAACAGAACTGGCATCTACAAACATAATAACCATTAACAAAATGCAACATAATGACCACAATACAGCAATGTGCATTGCATGGTATTTTTTGAGACCAGTAATCCAGTTATAAATTTTTTGTAATAATTTCAACATAATATTTTTTCTATAATATATTATTTTATTTTTTTATCCATAGGCTAATTGGCTTATGAAACATATTGTAACATACATAAAAAAAACAGAAAGGACGTTTTATGGAAGAAATTCAAGAAAAAGATACTCTGACTGAGCCGGTTTCCGACAACTCTTCAGATGTATCACAGCAGCAGGAAGGACAAGCTGAAAATGCCCCTTCAGAACTCATTTTAGGTAAATTCAAGTCCGTCGATGAGCTCATGAAAGCTTATGAGAAACTTGAGAAATTTCAAGGTTTACAATCACATGAACTCGGAAAACTCAGACAAAATTCCAGTATGCTTGATAACATCACAAAAGCTTGGACGGAAAGAGATAAAATCTTTAACGCTAAAGAAGCAATTGAAGCAGCAGCGAATAAATACAACACCCCGGAGTATTTTCAAGACCCGATGTTTCGAGAAATTTACAAAGAAGCTTACAAAGCCCTTGGAGCAAATCTTGATGCAGATAAGTTTGTCAGTCTAATTGAGAACTATGTAACATCACGAATTTATGCACTTGAAAAAACAAAGTCCGCGCAGAATGAAACTGAAAAAGCAATAGGCTCTATGAGCTTTTCACAAAACAAAACTAATTCAATAACACCACCGAGGAAAAGACTTGATGAGATGACACCTAAAGAAGTTGATGACCTTCTTGAACGTCTGATATAGTGTGCTACGCACGGAAATATCACAAAAAGGAGAAATTTATGACTACAACAAAACAGATGATTGTAAACGCTTTTACTAAAGCTTTCAACAAACATTTTTACAACGAGCTTGTTATTGGTAAGCTCGCACACTCAGAAATGAAAGACCACATCAACAAAGGTGACGAAGTCGATGTCACAATGCCTGGTCTTGTTACATTATTCGACTATGACGGAGGAGATCTTCCTACTGCCGAAGCAGCAACTGTTTCTACCTGTAAAGTTAAAATAGATAGAGGCAAAGCATTCCACTTTGAATTATCAGAAATGGAAGAACAAATGATGCAGCGTTCAAGTGATAATCCTGAATCACAGGTTGAACTTGCTAAAGACTACACTAATGATGCGATTAAACAATTTGCAGCTGCTGTAGATGCTTCTTACGCTAATCTTTATACAAGAGCCGGACATTATCTGGATAATAGCGGAGAGGCAATCACCCTTAGTGCAGAAAATGCAAAAGATATTCTCGCATACATGCAGGCTAAATTTCAGCGTGGCGATGGTAAAGGTCATACAAACTGGCTTGACGGCTCGATGGTATGCGTTATTCCGCCGGAATACCAGTTCTACTTAGGCAAGATGGATGAACTTAAATATACAGAGACAGGCAAAGAAGAGATTAAAAAAGGCTATATAGGAACTCTTTGCGGATGGGAAATACTTGTTTCTAATAATATTGCACAACCGGAAGACGGTGTATTTTATCCTTTATTCGGTGTAAAAGGCAAAACTCTTGCAGGAGGTATTTCTTCTGATTTAAATACTACTTACTACACTCCGGAAAAGAACTTCAACACTTGCTATAAAGGTTATGGTTTATATGGAGTTGGTGCTCCAAGAGCAGATTATTTAGGAACTGTAAAAGTTGCTGCTAAGCTTTCTATAGCATAATTTTTTTACATTATAAAAATTGAAAGGAAAATTTATGACAAGAGATATCATTGATGTTCAATACCCGACACTTGATCATACAGAATCAATTGCAAATATCGGAATTACAAAAACTACAGTTACACAAGCCAATGGGATTACAATTGCTGATGCTTTCTCCAACAAGAACAATTCTTTATTTATAGTGATTGAAAATACTGCTACAAGCTCATTGCTTACTGTAAAAGCAGGTGATGCATATCCTAATTCAATGCTTGGCGATATTGTTATTGAACTGCCGGCAGGTGTATCTGCTATACAGCTTCAAGATTTGTCACGTTTCGAAAAGGCAGATGGCTCTATTGATTTAGACTTTGCAGAAGGCTTTAAAGGAAACATTTACGCAATTGCTAAATGGGCTGGCGTAAGGGAAGCTGCATAACAACATTCAAGCAGGGGAAAATCCCCTGCTTTTTATTCAGAAAGGATACTTATGTATAAGATTAAATTTATACCAACAGGCCATGTATTTATACTGCCGGAAAATGAAGCTGAAAGATTAAAAAAACAAAACCCGAATGAATACCTTATCTTAGAGAAAAATGGGAAGAAATACAAAGATAAAATCGAAGCATTAAAAAATAACAATCATGAAAAATTTATCTTATCAAAAGTATTAGATAAATAGGAGGTAAACAATGAAAAGTTTACAAGATTTTCTTGATGCTCTGGGGAAAAGAGAATCCGGAGGCTGTTATAAAGCATTCAATAAATATGGATATGCAGGGAAATACCAGATGGGAGAAGCTGCACTTATTGATGCTGGATATTATAAAAAGAATACTAACTATAACAATGATTGGAGCGGAACTTTTAACGGAAAAGACGGTGTTTATTCTATACAAGATTTTCTTAACAATCCAGCTGCACAAGAAAATGCACAGATAGCATTTAAAAAACGTCAATGGCTTTACCTTAAAGCTGTTGGCGCACATTTATATACAGGAAAAATAATTAACGGATATACAATTACCCAATCAGGACTTCTTGCCGGAGCACATCTTAAAGGTGCAGGTGGAGTAATTGAATACCTCAAGTCTGATGGATTAAAAAATCCTAAAGATGCATTTGGAACCTCTGTAGAAAGCTATATTAAAAACTTTGCAGGATATGATGTATCCTATATTTGTAAATAAAGGAGATTTTATGACAATTACGTTATTAGATTTGTATAACACGGCTGCTACTCAGGAATGGTCAATGTATGATAATGATGCAGCTTCAAAAGAAGAGTTTGAGAAATCTCTGGTTCTTTCGCTAAATAAAGCAGTATCAGAAATTCTATATTCTTACCCGTTTAGTTTTAGAGAACGTACGCACGTAATTATTACAGTACCAAATATAAAATCTTATGCTATTCCATACGGACTTATTAAAAGAGATGAAACTGGTAATTATTGTGTTAGAATAAACTCAAAACAACTTTCCTTTACAAAAGACATTCCTGAAGAAACTTTCGGAATACCGGAAAAATTCTATATACGAGGGGATAAAATAAATTTTTCACCTACTCCTAAAGAAAAATGCATTATAACAATTGAATACATTACTCTTGCTATTGGAGAAAATATAAAAGGAGAAGAAATTTATAGTCTTAAGGAAGATACTGATTCTTTAATAGTTCCTCCACACCTTGAGGAACTTGTCAAAAATGCTATTATTTCAAGAACTATGTTGAACTCTATAGCATCAGAGGGCGATGAGAATTATTCAGCCTACAAAAAACAGTCAGAAACTGCATACAGATTGTTAATTAAGTACTCAAAGGGGGTGGGGCTGGATAAAGCGGTAACAATTTAGACACAATAAAAAGCCCTCAAATGGTAAAGCAGTTTTAAAACGGTTTTACACAAGGGCTGAAACTTTCTAAGATGTAAGATTATATAATATAAGAGAGTAATATTTTTTTACTTTTTGAATTTGGTTATAACTATGCGATGAAGTTGTTGCCAAATCTGTTAGCTCCATAGAAGAAAGATTCCTGCATTACCTGCTGCAAGTTTCTTTTTCTTACGATTTTATTGCCGACTTTTGTATTGGCAATATCTTCAACTGATTTTGCGTAGCAAGATGTAACAAGAGAATGAAGATATTTAACAACTGTTGTTTCTTCTTCAGCTTTTTCCGGAGCAACTGTTTCTACTGCATCATATTCATTAAAGAAGTTATTGATTGATTTGATTTCTTCATTTGAAATTGTTTCTGTAGTGAATAACATCTTTGCTCTTTCCTCTCTTATTATCTCTTATGTATATATAAAGTATCTAACTTTTAAAAAATTGCCTTTTGGGGGGCATTATATTAAGAAATGTAAAGTTCAATAAAAAAAACACTGATTTTTGTAATAATGCTTCATCAAAAAGTACAGAAAGGACAAAATAATGCAAAGAACCGCATTAATATGCAACAATTTTTCGGGAATAAACAGAAGTAGTTCTGTTTACTCTTCATCAGTTATCACGGCATCGGACATGCAAAATGTAGAGCTCTTCGCAACAGAGGTTAATTCCGGTGTCGGGATTCGTACATCTAAAGGAAATGTAAGCGTTTGCAGCTTAATACCTGAAGATGAGAATGTTATTAATATATTTGAAAGTATACAAAAGGGGGTGCCCCATTTTTTTGTTCATACAGAAAATAATTCTGAGGGGAAAATATATCTTTTTTCACCTTCCGGAGGGACTCTTGAGCTTAAAGTTTCAGGACTCAGTCTGACATCTGTTTCATCAGCGACAGATGTTTCACAGGGTTGGTCAGATTTATGGGTATTTTCAAATTCTGAAGAAATACTTAGTATTGAACTCGGGAACTTTAATGATGAAGGTGAACTTGAAGAAGTCAAAATGATGGAGTTGAAAGATGCCGATGAGAGAGATGTCAAAGGGTTAGGAGTTGTTATTTTTGCAGGAAGATTATGGATATTTGACGGACAGGTTTTATGGTATTCCGTACAGGAGAATATTTATGATTTTTCTACTTCAAATGCTGAAATAACTACATCAGCCGGATATATAGAATTTGTTAAAAATATCACTGCTATTTATCCTTATTTAGGTACACTGGCAGTCTTTCACAATAACTCTTCCTGCTTGATTTCTAGAGATGAAGATGATTTTTCGTTCTATAAGACGTTAGATTTCCCCGGCGGGTGTGCCTCTTATAACTCTGTAGTCTTTCATGGAACTGAACTATATTTTTATGACGATACAAAAAAGGGAGTATTTTCTTTTAAGCAGGTTATAAATGGAGATAGAACTCTGGGAAATAATATCGCTCTTGATATTCAGGACGAATTATTTAAAATCAAAACATCTATAATACACTCCATAAAAACTCTATCAGTAGTGACTTCTGATAGGAATGAAGTCTGGTTTTTAATTCCAGATGGAAATGAAACGAATTCTTTAATAATGATCTATGATTACATTCGGAAATGCTGGGTTAAGCGTAAATCTCAAAAAATAAATTGTTTTGCAACAATTGGCGGAGTTTTATATTCTGCCGGTAAAAAAATTTACGAAGAATATAATTCTACGAGTTTTGACGGTGAATTTATAGAAGCATTTTATAAGTGTACCCCGCTTAATCTCGGGAATGAAAATTCTATAAAAATATTATCATTCCCCCCAAAAGTCACGTTGGATATGTATTACAGCAACAGCTTCTATATTGAATACACCAAAAATTATGATTCGATGAGTTCTAAAACACGTTATGTAAAAGCTAAAAGTTTAAAAAATTCTCTGTATTTTGATATCGGCAGATGGGATTTAAGTTACTTTCCTCGCAAAGATATCAGTGCAATAAAAAGCCTGCCGGCATCATTCTTTAGAACCCTGCAAATAACATTATTAACTAAGAACCCCGGCGATGATTTCTGTATAAGAAACATTGAATTCGGGAAAATTAAAGTAAAAACTGTATAAGTAATTTATGAAAGGATTACAGCATGGGAAAACAATCACAGAATTCGACTAGCACAACCAGTAAAATTTATGGAAACACAACAACTAATAATCCATACGCATCAGCTACAACAAATAATTCGGGAACAACAGCAAATTTTCAGCCCGGAACAGCATTAGATTCAATTTATAATTTTGTTAATAAAAACATGGATTCGCTTCTGGATGAATATCTAAATCCAAATTTAAACTCAACAACTAATCAGGCAAAGCTTAATGCATACACTAATAAACTTAATAGTGAAACATATAAAAATCTTGAAAACAATATTATAAATCCACTTTCTAACAGAAATATGGTTCGATCATCACAGGCTACTGATTTATATAAAAATTTATCAGACCAGAATGCAAGCTCTCTTTCTTCATACATAAATGATTTGCTCGCAGACTCTCAAGAGAATACCGCATCTATGATGAATAACCTTCTTGCTGCATATATGCAGGGTTATAATGTAATCTCTGACATGCAAAATCAATCATTACAGACAAGTGCTGGGAATGGAACAACAACGACAAATTCTTCTTCTAACTCCAATGGTTTAGGGATGTCAACTGATTCTGCCGGAAAAATTGTAAGTATACTGGAAAAAGTCTTAAGTATGTATTCCGGAACATCAATGTGATGAGGTGAGCATTTTGAATAAAGATTTTTTATACAAATATGCACCTGCAATACTGATGTGTATTGCACTCATTTTACAATATAACCTCTTTGTAACGCCAGAAAAACTTGAACAAACCCATAGAGAAATATTAACAGAGGTATCACAGGTTTATATTACAAAATCGGAGTTTGGCAATATGAAAGAACAGATTATTGATATAAATAAAAAGCTGGATAAAATTTATGACACTTTAATTAACGAAAGGAGCTCAGATGGCATTAACTGAAATTGAATACGGCTCTCTTGCCTCGTCTGAAATTATGAATAATAACTTTCAATACCTTGATAACAGAATAAGCAGCGTATCTGAAACTGTTTCGACCAATCAGGCAGGAGTAAATTCCAATATTGCAAGTATAAATAGCACACTTACTTCTATGAGTGAAGAAATCGACGCCGATATAGAAGAAATTAATAAAAGCCTTGAAGAAACTATTGCAAAATTTTCTGAAAACGGAATATTCACAACGACTTACGTAAATGGAACATCGTGGTACAGAGAATATTTTTCAGATGAGAAAAAAGAAACAAGAGTTTGGTTAGAGCAGGGCGGACTTTGCGCCTCTAGAGGTACTGCAACTTTCATTAAAGCATTTAGAGACGCAAATTACTCACTTACACTTGGGACACACAACTGCAACTATGAACACGGCGGCATTTCCTCCAAAACAGCCGGCAATTTTACGCACTATGACGGCAAGGGTTGGAGCTATACTGTTGAATGGTATGCTTGCGGCATTTAATTTTAGGAGGATAAAATGGCATTTAATATTGATGAAAACGGGAATATAACTCTGATTCAGGGCGATAGCGGAAGCTTAGTTATTAATGGTCTAAAAACTGATAAAAATTACACTGTTTTTTTTGCAATTCAAGACTCCAACCGTAAACCTGTCGGAAATGAATTACAAGTTAACACAAATAAGGCATCGTCTATTGTTTTTGAGCTCACAGGTGATTTTACCGATTTATTAACAGTACCCCAAAATGCAAGTTGTGAAATTTACTATTATGGAATTAAATTGTGTTCGGATAGCACATTTGAGGATACATTATTAATTGGTAATGGAGATATCGGCAGTCTTAATACAATTACTGTTTTTCCAAAGAAAGTTGAAGGTGCATAATGGTTGATATTAATAAGAATACCCGTTGTCTTACAATCAATGTTTCCTCTGGTTCTAATAAACAAAACAGCACACAAGCAGACTGCGATGCAATTTCATACTATAGTGAACTTTCAAGACAGTGGGCAGTAAAACTTGATGGAACAGTTGATGGGAATGAAAATAGTGCAAAATATTACGCACAATTAGCAAATTCTCTTGCAATTGATGCGGAAGAGGCAAAAGACAGCATTCTGGATGATACAGGTTTTATTGCGATATCAGCGGATTTAACAGGTGCTAATAACATCGGAACCTGTGCTGATAATATTAGCTGCATACAGGATGCCGCTTCAAATGCACAAATTGCAGAAGCTAAAGCCATAATTGCAGCTGAACAGGCGGCTCTGGCACAGGAATCAGCAACGGAAGTTAATAATGTATTAGCTAACTCTGCAAATATAGATTTTTCTAATATTACAAATAATGCAAAAACTGTTATAAAAGAAAATGGAGGAGTCTGGGGGTTTATACAGGGAGATATTTCAGTACAAACAGACTTAAGCGAAACTTTTGAAACAAAAGCCGATGTTGACTTAAGTAACTGTACAAAACCGTATATCACAGAAACATATTGCAGCGGTGCTTCCTGGTATAGAATTTGGACTGATGGCTGGATTGAACAAGGCGGGCAGGTTGGGGTTGCAAATGGAAGTGCAGGGACCCAAATTACTTTGATAAAAAACTATTCTGATGCAAATTACTGCCTGCAGGTAACTAACGTTGCAACCAGTGTAACCTGGGCACAGATGGTAGATGCACACATGATTAGTAAAACAAATAATGGATTCAAGGTAGTTGCAAACTTACATAACAACTCTGCAAATTGGTATACATGCGGATATTAAAATTTTGAATTAAGGAGAGTATATAATGTCATACAAATTAGAACAACCATATACAGATATTGAAAAAGCAGATTTTATTGTTGAATATAATCATAAAAAAAATCTCAAAATAGTTGAAAATAATAATACAATTTTTGCACTTGAAGCAAATGAAATAATGGGTACTGATGGTAAGCCGATCATCAACCCTAATTATGAAACAGAACTTGCACAAAAAGAAGCTGAACGCATTAGTAAGTTAACCTGTACAAAGAGAAATTTTGCTCTAATGCTTCAAAAGCTCGGCGTCAGCTACAGTCAGTTAAAAGAAATTATTGCTACTAATGAGCAGGCCCAACTTGAGTGGGATTTATGCGTAGAGTTAGAACGTTCAAATCCTCTTCTTGACACTATGGCTGCAGAATTGAACATAACTCCTGAAACATTAGATAAAATGTTCAAATACGTTAATGGAGAACTTGAAGTATTTCCGGAGGCTCAACACAATGCTTGAGTATTACACTAACCAGAAAGCCGGAATTTTTTTTGATGATAATCCCCATGTTTGTATAAGATACTACATTCCATCAATGACAGAAGAAGAACGAAAGTCAATTGAGAAGTATCCGTTTATTAATAAAAAAAATCTACAGGTTAGGTTATGTGATTACCAAAAAGATAAAACGTACAATTTTGGAATACCCAAAGGGTACTGCTATGACGGGGCTTCTATACCCCGTCTTTTTTGGCGTGTTATAGGCTCAAATACGGACAACCGTTTCTTGATTCCTGCACTTGTTCACGATGTTTTATGTGAAAATCACAACTATGTAGACAATGACAGAAATTTTTCTACAGAAGTCTTTAATGCACTTTTAGAAGCAAGTGAAGTTAACGCTTTTAAAAGATTTTGCATGAAAAAATCAGTAAATTGTTATCAGAGGTTTTGCAAATGGTAAAATACAAGTTATTAGATAAACAGCGGGAATTTATCGAAATTCCTCATTCAAATTCACTTGATGTAGCGATTTATCAGGGAGGATATGGATCTGGAAAAACCTGGTGCGGCTCACTATTAGGAATTTTGCTTGCAAAAAAATATCCAGGCTGCCGCGGTCTTGTCGGAGCAAAAGAGTATGAATTGGTCAGGAAAACGACTCTGGTTTCTTATCTCGACCATTTAGAAAATCTCGGCTATATTATGGATAAAGATTATACCTACAATAAAGTAGATAAAATTATCAAATTTTCTAACGGCTCCGAAATACTTTTTTCAGCCCTTGAAGATCCTGAGAAGTTTAAATCATTGAATTTACACTGGGCTGAAATTGAAGAAGCCTCGCAGATTACAGATTCCTCTTTTAAACAGTTAATAGGACGTCTAAGAAATACTTACAGAGGCAAGAACTGGGTAGATTTCCGTTACCGTCTTTTTGGCCACACTAACCCGCAGGCCGACAAAGGCTGGATATGGCAGCGATTTGTAGAGCATTCAAAAGAAAATTACAGGCTGATAATTGCACCAACTACTAACAATATTTATTTACCCCCGCATTTTATACAGTCTATGAAAGACAGCTTTGATGAAGAGTATTATAGAATTAATGTACTCGGAGAATTTGGAGACTATTCATCAGGGCTTGTTGTAAAAGGTTTCAGCGAGAAAAATAAATTAAATCTGAAATATAATCCGAATTTACCTCTGCATCTTACCTGCGATTTTAACGTAGATCCGATGTGCTGGGCACTCGCGCATAAAGATGAAGAAAATGTATATTTCTTTGATGAGATTGTTTTGGAAAACACATCCACACAGCAATGTATTGAAGAGTTTATAAGAAGATTTCCTAAACACAAATCAGAAATAATAATTAACGGTGACGCATCAGGTGATAATAGAAGTACTCAGAGCGAGTATACAAATTACGTTATTATTAAAAACGCCTTGAAAAAATACGGTTATGAAAACGTGAAATTCAAACTGAGAGATTACAATCCTCCAATTTTGAACAGAATTTCTGCATTTAATGCCAGAGTAAAAAACTCAAACGGAGAATGTCATCTCTTTATCGACCCTAGAAAATGCAAATGGATTTTGTATAATATTTATAATCTTTCCTTTAAAGAAGGAACAAGTATAGTAGATGTACCAACACATACACAGATAAAATCAAACAGGGATTTCAAGTTTCTTGAGCATCCATTTGATGCAATAAGTTATCTTGTTGAATATTACTGGAGATTAAGAGGGTAGCAAAATTATTATTTTCTGGTTTTATAATACTAAGGAGTTTTTCAATGAACGTAAAACCTTGTAATGTATCACAAGAACAAAGACGGATTATTAATCAAAATATATTCCGAAGTGAATGTGAAAAATTCTTTGGCAAAATTAATAGATATTCGCTAAAAAGTAATATATTTCTTTTTGGAAAGCTCGTTGATTCTAATGGCAAGAAAGGGTTAAATGAATACCAGGTTAATCTAATACACCAAGGTATAAAAACACTGCTTGCAAAAAATCAGAAAGCAGAAACAATTAATCTTATCAATGTAATGTATTCAACTATAATTAAAAGGATTACGCCTGATAGTATAATCTCTGGCAGCGTTAAACCGGAAACCTACAGACAAATAATTGATGACAGTATAAAAATGTACAGAGATTATCCGCTCTCAGAAGGAATTGACTACCGGCATATCCTCGGCAGACTTGTTTCGTTAAAAGACATGAGCCTTTGCGTAGAAAAGAAGATGTCTCGCATTCCGGAACAGCTTTCTCCTGTAGCTTGGACGATAAATGAACAATTAGAAATGGTACACCTTCTGGATATAATTTCTTCAAATTATAAAAAAGTCAGCTCTGATTTTAAAATTTATCCTGATGCTGCAAATCATATAGACCATAGAGAAATTCTTAATAAAGATGAAGTAAAAAACAATTACCACAAAAGTATTTTAAAACTATTATGGATGCTGCGAAACAGTTCAAAAAAATTATTAGGAAATGTCGCGAACTTTGACGAGATTAAACACAGTATAGAACTTGCAGAATATTATTTTAATAAAATTCCGTTCAAAGATGCTCTCAAAATGCCTAAACTATGGCAAGTTGTTTCTGAATTCAAAAAAATCAGCAATACTTTAAAGAAAAAAGTCTAATCCAAAGGGATTGGCACAAGTCTTGAATAAAACTTATACTCATTATAACTTGCAGGGAGCTGGTTCCAATACCGGTATATAGTTAGCCCCCTTGCAGTGAGTTTCTCTACAAGTTTATCAGCCTCCTCAATAGTTGATGCCAAATAAGGATAACAAAATGGGATTGCCTCCTCAGAAATATCAAAACTTAATTGGTTTGTGTCCGCATAAATATTATGATATTTATCAAAAATCTTTCTTTTTATTTCATGATTGCCGGTAACTTTATGCGGGGAATAAATAGATGCAAAACCTTTAGGCTCTGCATAATAGGCATGAGCATTGTCAACTATCAGCTTTGGATAAGTTTTAACAAGCTTGTCAACATTTCCATCGCATATTCCAAAATAATTAGGATACAAAATAAAACTTTCTAACGGAAAATCCCGTACAGGCATAAAATTGTCATCAATATGATAAAATAAAGGTTTTGCGCCCTCTGCAAAAACAGCATGACGAATTACATCACACAAATAATAAGGAATATAAATTTCCTGTACTCCATTATTTTTTATAATATACCTTAGCGCATCCCGCGCAAACTTAAAATCATTTTTCATAACTAATCAAAAAGGCGCGAGGTCTAAAGACCTCGCGCCTTTTGTATATAACTACTATTTGCCTAATTGGCTCATAACTTCATCTGCGAAGTTATCATTTCTTTTTTCAAGACCTTCGCCAAGAACGTATCTATCAAATTTAACAATGTTAAATTTACCGCTGATTAACTGTTCAATAGTTTGTTCAGGGTTTTTAACAAAAGGCTGTTCAACTAAACATCTTTGAGCCATTAATTTGTTAACTCTTCCTTCAACAATCTTAGCTCTGATTTGTTCAGGTTTCTTAGCCAAATCTTCTTTACCCATTTCGATTCTTGTTTCTTCTTCGATTACAGAAGCTGGAATATCTTTTCTTGAAACGAATTCAGGGGCAGAAGATGCGATATGTAAGCAAATATCTTTTGCAAGAACTTCATCTTTAGCATCAGTTTCAAGTAAAACACCAATTTTACCGTTGTGAATATAAGTAGCAACATTGCCTTCGTATCTTACAAATCTTCTAATAGTAATTTTTTCACCGATAGAAGCAATTTTTTCTTTGATTACATCTGCAACAGGCTTGCCTGATTTTGGGCAAACAGTTGCCAGTAAAGCATCCACGTCAACAGGATTTGCTTCTGCTACGAGTTGAGCTAAACCATTTGTTAATTCAATAAATTCAGCATTTTTAGCAACGAAGTCTGTTTCGCAGTTAACTTCAATCATAGCACCGCAAGAATCAGAAACGAAAGAACCAACTCTTCCTTCTGCAGCAATTCTGCCCATTTTCTTATCAGCAGAAGCCATACCTTTTTGGCGTAAAACTTCCATTGCCTTTTCCATATCACCATCAACTTCAACAAGAGCTTTTTTAGCATCCATCATGCCAGCACCTGTTTTATCACGGAGTTCTTTTACCATTGTAGCTGTAATATTCATTTTATAATTCTCCTTCTTGGGGTAAATAAGAGGGAGAATTCCCTCTTATTACCTTTAAGTTAATTTAGTAACTATACTGTAGCTGCTTCTTCAACACCGGCATCAGCTGCTGTTACAGCTTCAACTTTGCCTTTTGAATTAGCATTGTTTTCTCTTAACTGTTTACCTTCTAAAACAGCATCAGCTAATTTAGAAGTAATAAGCTTAATTGAACGGATTGCATCATCATTACCAGGGATAATGTAGTTTATGCCTTCCGGATTAGCATTTGTATCAGCTAAACAGATAACAGGTATATTTAATTTGTTAGCTTCTTTAATAGCAATATCTTCTTTTGCCTGGTCTACTACGAATATAATATCAGGTAAACCGCGCATTTCTTTGATACCGCCGAGAGTTTTGCTCAATTTTGAAAGCTGTCTGTTTAATTGAGCCTGTTCTTTTTTAGGTAATTTTTCAATATGTCCGGAAGCAATAAATTCTTCCATTTCTCTAAGTTTGTTAACTCTTCCTCTGATAGTTTCAAAGTTAGTTAACATACCGCCTAACCATCTTCTGTTAATATAATAAGCACCGGCACGGTTAGCTTCTTCAGCAACTACTTCTGCTGCCTGTTTTTTAGTACCTACAAAAAGGACATTTCTTCCTTTTGCTGCATATTCTCTAACTGCATCATAAGCTGCGTCTAATAGTTCGGTAGTTTTTCTCAAATCAAGAATATAAATACCGTTTCTTGCACCGTAAATATACGGTTTCATTTTTGGATTCCAGTGCTGAGTCTGGTGTCCAAAGTGTACGCCTGCTTCTAAAAGTTCAATAAGTGATGCTACTGACATCTTTTGTCTCCTTTGTTTTTTTAACTTGTTTTACTACGGGCTGCACTGTTTCATTTAACGATTGTTAAACTAGAGCAGAGTCTATCAAACTAGTGTAACCACTAAAATCGTAGTATAAACATGTTTTCAAGGCAAGTTTATATTAAGTCAATCATCTTTTCTGTAACAATAAAATCCTTAACAGGGATTTGAAACGGCTTTTTTATATCAGGAGTTGAGGTCTTTAATTGAATATCTGTAGGGATAATAGAATAATTATCATATAGGAAAACCTTTCCATCCGGGGTAATCATCTTAAGGTAACGCATATTTGCAGCAGAAAGTTTTTCATATACTTTTATCCGGTCATAATTTTGCTCTGCAATTTCTCTATCCTTATCTATGCGATTAATCATACTAAATTTTTCTGGATTTTTTGTTTTATAGAATTTTTCCATTCTGCCTGAAGTAAACATTCTGGTACTATAGTTATTTAGAATATCAACATATTGTTTAAATTCTTTTTTGGTCAGCATACCAAAATGAGCTCTAAGATTAAGCTCCTGCATAATGTGTATAATAGTAGGAGTAAAGTCATTCAGACGAAATCCTTTCATTTCTTCTATACTATTATCAAGGACTCTTATTATCACATGGAGTTTTTTTGTGTTTAATAGTGGTTTAAAAGTCAAAAGCACATTAGCAGTGTCCTTAATATATTGTGTGTATCTATCACGCGCCTTTTTGTAATCTTCACTCAGAGAAGCTTCTTCCTGCTCATATTCACTTCCGACTTTTCTTATCGGACGGTACAGCTCATCCGGATTGAACTCTGAATTAACAGCCTGCACATATTGCGGACGAAACGGATTTATGGAAATATTAATCTGGTGAAAGTTCTTGTAATTTTCATCTTGCATAAGCTTTCGAACATACTCTTCTGCCGTGGCCTGTTTTTCCTTATCATTGCTCTTCCATCCATTAGTATCAAAAACCGGTTTGTACCCAAATCCATCTTTCATAACTTTTGCAATTTCTATAAAATCGTGTTTGCCTCCATTCTTATCCAACAAATAACAGTCAAGAGCATCAGCATCAAAAGAACAATCTATATACGGCTGTCCGTGATGATGTACAGGATTAACGCCCAGCCTGTTTCTAAGCTCCTTAACATCATTGCAGATTTGTAATAAATCTTCAAACGGGTATCTTTTAATAAACGGCTGGGCATTTGCATAACAGTGCAGACAGTGGTTTGTACACCCGCTTATCATATTAATAGAATGCAGGTCAGTCAATGCAAATGCAATCTGCTTTAGGGAAAGTCCTTCAAAAGTTTTTAGCCCCTGCTGTATTCCCTCAAGTTTTTCAAAATTCAAATCGCATAATTTTTTATTAAAAATCTTATTTATAAATTTTGTTCTTTGCGCGTAACGTAATGCATCACTGTGCCCTTTGAAGCTTATCGGTCTATAATTTCTAATAATTAATTCAGGATGCCCCTTTTTCAAATCCCCGAGTTTTTTAGGAGTCAATTTGGAAGAGAAATCTGCCTGTAATGAAGGTTTTGCATTTCCTCTTATTTGAAGAACTTTTGCATACTGCTTAGTCAAACTTTTAAAATATCTGCCTGCAAAGTCAGTGACTCCCAGCCACGGGTCAATAATTAAGGCATCTTTATTTTTAAAATGATATTTTTTATCAGGTTTAATTTCTTTATCTGTGATAAAAGCGACTTCATGTTTTGCAAACCCTTTTCCTGCAAAAATTTTGCCTGAATAAACATTCTTCTGCCCGTTGATTCTTGCGATTAATTCTGCGAGTTTTGCTTCTTCAGCACAGTTGCCAAGACCATCAAGCATAGTTTCTACAATATGCCGGTATAAATTCTTCTCATCAGTTTCCATTTTGTATCTTTGTGCAGCAAATTTTAAAGCATATCTCAATGACATATTTCCCCAGAATAAATCTTTAACTTTATCCTCTCCAATCATTGAAACAATTCTGCTTTCAGAAACATGCGGATATAGACTGTGCGCCTTACGTGTTATCAGGTCTGCATTTCTTATTACTTTTTGCCGGCTTTCAAATGTAATCATATTTGTGCAAAAACCTGTAAAAATTTTTCTTGATATTTACTTAATAAAACTTTACGTTCGTTTGTAAAAAATATATATGCATGATATTATCCTTGTATACGTAATCCAAACAATCACAGATTATTATAAAAGGAGAACCCTATGTTAGATTTTTTGTTTAAAAAAGAAGCAGGAAATGCTTGTGAAAATTTAAACAGCTTTTATTCTAAGTTAAGAGAAATGCATTCATTTGAGAGCATAACTGAAGAAAGAAAAGAGTATTTAAAATCTACAATGACAAGGTTCGGCTATCTTCCTTATCCGCAGATAAAAGCATTAGAAGAATTAACTGATGCAGAAGTTTTATTTGCTCTTGAATCAAAATGGGAAGCTAACGGTGTTTTTGAAAATGGAAGTTTCAGTTTCACAAAAGCCAGTGTGCTTGCCAGAAATAATGTAAAAGATTCAAGCTGGCTTCAAAAAGAAGGACACGACATTAAACTTATTAACCTTGCAGGCTTAGGCGATGGTAATAAATCCAGCGGCTGTGGAAAATTTATGGATTGGTTGAGAGAATTATTAATTCTGCCATCAGGAAATTTAAACAATAATATTTTCGGAACAACTATGTATTTAATTCCGTTCCACCCGCGTGAATTCGGCTGTGCTTATCTGCCTACAGCAAGTGCTGTGAGCCCTGCTCTTGAAGACAAAAACATTACAGAAAAAACAGGATGCGGTGCAGATGAACAGGTAAAATTATTCATACAAATGACACAGCTCGCAGGTCATCCGGTAATTTATGATATACTTCCGCAGACCGGACGTTTTTCAAAAATAGTTTTAACAAATCCTGATTGCGCAAGATGGTTTGACACTAATGCCTTAATTTCTGAATTAACTAAACATGTTGATGAAGCAGCTGCAAAACTTAAAGACAAATATTCAAAAGATGATCTGGATATTGTCAGCGGAATTTATAAAAAAGCGGTCAAGGGCGAAAGCTACGGCGATTTAACTGAACATTATCAAACTATTTTTAATGAGATTGATGAACTGTTAAAGGAAACTAAAATTTTCTTATCTAATTCTATGCTTGAAAAAAGTATTCAGGATAGATTACACAAAAAAGCAAAAATGATTATTAACAAGCTTAGCGGAAACAATCACGGCAAAAAGATTTCCGAAAATGAGATTAATAATCAGGGAGAAATAATACAAGGGCTTATTCAGGAAGGTATGTGGCCTGCTCCGGGCGGTGCGTGGTGCTCAGCAGGTGTTCCAATTTTTGATAAAATGAGCGAAGGAGCTTCATACCCTACTTTCAAACATTATAAATTTGACGGCGATGATGTTACTAAATTTGCAAACCTTGACTGTCAGACACCATATTATTTTGTATGCCTTGAAAATGGCAAGTATAATAATGATGTTATTAAATTCTTTATTGATTATATGAAAAATCTTCAGGAAGAATTTAACTTTGACGGGTTCAGAGTTGACCACATTGACCATATTGTTGATGAAGTTTCTGAAAAGGATGGTACTCCGATAAGCTACAGAGCACCTAGAAAAGTTCTTGGAATGCTCAATAGCGCAATGAAAGAAAAAATCCCGTATTTTGCAACACTTGCAGAATATATGCTCTGGGATAACTTCTATAAAGAATACCATCAGGATATGCACTTTGATTTGCTCTGGGGTAATGACATTGTTTCACAAAGCTACAAAACACCGGAAGCAATTGCAGAAGATAATTTATATTTGGCTAACTACAATTCTTCTTCAAAAAAATCAACTCCGCTTTCCATCCTGAAAACTTATAATAATCAAGATGGAGAATTTGAAGCTATCAACAGATATCCGGGTCAGTTAGGAGAACAAGGAGCATTATTCAAATGGTTTAAATACAAATTCCTACCTGGCGGACGTAATGCACAAAGACCGGTTATGTACATTGATGGAGATGAATCCTTTACAAAAACCGGTATGGAATATATTATCGGAAACGAAGTTTCAATGAAGCGTGAAAAAGATTACGATTTTTACGCAAAATTTGATGCAATTGATAGATTTGTTAAAAACTCACCTGTTATTACTGATGGAGAAGCTCATATAATCAGACAGGATGATGACGGATTCGTTGTATGGCAAATTCAGAAAGAAGGATTGAAAAATTCAATTCTTGTTGCTGCTAACTATAACTCTCCTACAGAAAAATTCTGTGTTGAAGAAAACGGAAACTCTTGGACAGAAGAAAGAGAAGGCAGAGAAGTGTTTGATAAAACTATCGAACTTTCATGCGACTATTCTATTGTTTCTGAATTTAGATTTGATGGAACTGATTATATGGAAGAAAAATTTGTTGCAGCTACAAATTCGCTTTCTTTTGGGAAACTAATGCCTGCAGAATTTAAGTTCTTCACAGTAATAAAATAAATACTACCATTACATAGCATAAAATGGGTAATACTAATTCAAACCAGAATTATATTTACCCCTGGAGTATAATTTACGATTAAGTAAACTACGATTAAGTAATATAGGGATACAACCGGATAGAAATATCCGGCTTTTCTTTGTGCTACGCACGTAGACCTATGGACGACTTGTATAGTGAGGCGACAAACTTTACGCCATTTACCCCTTTACCCCCTTTTGAATGTAAACGCTACAACCTTGTCAAAATTTACATGGAGCCAATCATAGTGCGAACTGGTATACTGGTCACAGGTCTGGTTTTCGTAAACATCATTTATTAAGCATAAAGAAGCATTAGTAAGGTTTATATAAGCCTCTCGATTACATTCTTCGCAATCATACACCTGACCAACAATTTGATAATGATTAGTAAGAAGTACAACACGATTGCTGCTGCTAATCTCCATAAGTCTTTTAAATTCTTCTGATTTACTCATTTTTTTAATCCTATACTTGTATTACAAATACAGAATTTATCAAAATAAAAAACGAAGCAATTACCCGATTCTACAGAACCATATCGTTAAAACTCTTCGAATCATCATAATTAAACATATGGATAAATGAATAAAGCATTTTAGCAGAAAACCTTTTAGTTCCGACTTCCAGCATAGTTCTTAATGCCTCTTTATTATTCATCACCATAATATGGGTTCTATTGAATGCAAGATTATCATAAAAATTTGCCACATTAACAATTTGGCTGTACTCTGAAATATAATCGCTTGACAACCCTTTAGGATACCCTGAACCATCATTATTTTCATGATGTTCAAGCGCAACTTTGGCAATATCTTCCGGGAGCTCAAACTCTTCTCTAATCATCTTATAACCAATTACAGGATGATCTTTTACTTCATCCTCATTCATTGTAAGCATTGCCTCTGAATCAGTAAGTTCAATCTTTAACTTGCCGATATCATGCAAAAGTCCTGCTAGTATTACCTGATCAACATTTAATGTAGAGAACTCAAGCTTTTTGGCAATTAAACCTGATATTACAGCAACATTTAAAGGATGACAAAGTTCATACTCTCCTAAAAACCTTATCTTTGAGCCTTTTCCGGATTTTCCTACCTGCTTAAAAACTTCTGTTTTTAAAACGCCTACCAGAGTGTTAAGTTTAAAAAGAGCTTCTTCATAATATCCTTGAATTAACAAGTCTAGAATTCTTTTGTAGAAATACTTAATTTTTACCTGAATTTCTGTTTTAACATATGCATCTTTATTAATAACCGTTTCAAAATCTGCAGCATCAATACCTTCATAAGAAAAATTTAATAACTGAGAAGGAGTTCCATTTTCGGCCTCTACTTTACCTTCCGACTCTTCTTCGCTGCCAAATTCTTCTGTGTAAATTTTTACATAGTTTTTCAGCATTATAAGCTTTCCGGGAGTCAAAACCTCGCCGGCTTCTAATATTTTGCCCTTGTTTTCTGTATATAAATCAAACGGCAGTACTTTATAGCTGCTTAATTCTTTATTGGTTACAATTCTCATAATAAGGATTATAACACTTCTCTAGCAAATTTCATACTTTATTTATACTAAATCACCGCTTTCTTCTCGGCGTTTTTCTTTATAGCTGTATGCTGCATAAATTGTTAATCCGATTAAAAGCCAAACAATAAAGTATAAAGCAGATGTTGCTTTCGCGCTAAATTTACAATACATCAAAGCTGCACAGGTTATAATACCAAGTATCGGAAACCACGGACAGAACGGAACTTTAAAAGGTCTGGGGCGATTTGGTTCTGTTTTTCTTAAAATAAGTACCGCAATACAAATTATAATAAATGATGTAAATGTACCGAAATTACAAAGCTCTGCCGAAATATTTAAATCCATAAACAAAGCACAAACAATTACTATTAATCCGGAAATCCATGTTAGTATATGAGGAGTCTGAAATTTTTTATGGATTTTGTTTAAAGATTTAGGAAGAAAATTATCTCTGCTCATTGCAAAAAGAATTCTCGTTGTACCAAGCTGATAAATTAAAAGCACAGATGTTAATGCGCACAAGGCACCCATTGAAATCAGACCTGCATACCAGTTAATACCAATAAATCTCATTGCGTGTGCCAGCGGGGCCTGAGTATCAATGGCGTTAAGAGGCACAACACCAGTCAAAACGAGTGCTGCACATATGTACAAAATTGTACATAGAGCAAGAGTTCCCATAATTGCTACAGGCAAATCTCTTTGAGGATTTTTTGTTTCTTCCGCAGCAGTTGAAATTGCATCAAACCCGATATATGCAAAGAAGATTACAAACGCACCTGTAAAGATTCCCTCTAAACCATTAGGTGCAAAAGGTGTCCAGTTTTCAGGCTTTACGTAAAAAGAACCCACAACAATAAATGAAAGAATGATAAACATATTCACTCCTACCATAATTGTTGCAACTCTTGTCGATTCCTTAACCCCCTTAACTAACAATATTGTTAAAAGCAAAACAATTGCTATTGCAGGTACGTTTACTGCAACCGGAATATTTAAATTGAACGGCAAATGTATAAAAGGCATAACATCTTGAGGATTCCAATTATACTTATTGCAGATTTCATACATAGTTCTGTAATCATTTCTAAGCCATAACGGCCAGTTTACAATAAATGCCGGCAGTATATGCTTAAACCCTTTCATAAACTGGACAAAGTATCCTGTCCAGGCACTTGCAACAGTAATATTACCAATTGCATACTCCAGCATTAAAATCCAGCCGACCATCCAAGCCATAAATTCACCCATTGTTGCATAGGTATAAGTATACGCACTTCCTGCAACCGGTATCATAGCTGCAATTTCCGAATACGAAAGTGCTGAAAAAACACTTGCTACAGCCGCCAGAATCATTGATATAACAACTGCCGGTCCTGCTCCTGCACCATCTGCACTTCCTGCAATTGCGCTTCCGATAATTGTAAAAATACCTGTACCAACAACCGCACCTATTCCTAGGATTATTAAATCAAATACATTTAAAGTTTTTTTCAGCCCGGAATTTGAACCTTCGTCAATAAGCTCTTGAGGGCTTTTACATTTTAATAAATTATTTAATACCTGCTGTAATTTCATCTTTTCCTGCTATTTCTTTACTTTCAGCTAATATTTCTGCTTTTCTGTTCTTTTTATATCCGTAAGAAGCGTAAATAAGTGCACCCATGATAACCCAGACGATAAACAGTTCTGTTGATAAAACAGCAGCTTCGCCTTTTGCAATTACCATAGAAAATATCATCAAACCTCCGCAGCAAACAATTCCTGCAATTGGAAACCACGGACAGAATGGAACTTTGAAAGGTCTTGGGCGATCCGGATCAACCTTTCTTAAGATTAATATTGCAACACAAACTATAATAAATGATGTAAATGTACCAAAGTTACAAAGAGAAGCTGCCACATTTAAATCCAGAATTAACGTTCCGAGAATTCCTACAACACCTACAGTTATCGTAAGAACGTGAGGAGTTTGGAATTTTGGATGAATTTTCTGGAAAACACGCGGCAGGAAATTATCCCTGCTCATTGCAAAAAGAACTCTTGTTGCAGCCATATGCATTACAAGAAGCACAGAAGTAAGTCCGGCCAGAGAACCGATTGAAATCAATCCTGCAGCCCAGTTCTGATGTACTGCTGTCATTGCATAAGCCATAGGTGCTTTAAATAATCCCTCTGGAATTGCAACTCCGCTTGTTGGCTGCATACCTGTGAGTACAAGAGCAACCATAACATACACAACTGTTGTCACAACAAGAGAGCCGAGAATACCTATTGGTAAATCCTTCTGCGGATTTTTGCATTCTTCCGCAGCAGTTGCTAGAGCATCAAAGCCTATGTATGCAAAAAAGATAATAAATGCACCCATAAAGAGTCCCTCAAAACCGTTTGGAGCAAACGGAGTCCAGTTCTCAGGACGTATATAAAACATTCCGGTAAGTACAAACAAAGCAATGACCCCGAGTTTAACTGCTACCATAATTCCAGCCATCTTAGCAGAATCTTTAGTACCTTTTACAAGTATTGCAGTAGTAATTGCAATCATAATTATAGCCGGAAGATTTATACAGAAAGGAATTCCTGCAAAATGCGGAATTGCAGTATGAGCATCCAAACCGTGATTATTACATATATTTACTGCGGAACGAAAATCATTAACCAGCCATATCGGAGGGTTAACAAACCATGCCGGAAGAATACTCGAAAATCCTTTTATAAATTGTAAAAAGTGATTTGTCCATGCACAGGCAACTGCAATAAAACCGATTGCGTATTCCAGCATCAAAATCCAGCCTACAATCCACGCAGCAAATTCTCCCAGAGTTGCAAAAGTATATGTATAAGCTCCGCCGGCAACCGGTATCATTGTGGCAAATTCTGTATAGCAAAGCGCAGAAAATACACAGGCGATAGCAGCAATTACCATTGAAATAATTAGTGCCGGTCCGGCTCCCGGGCTTGACCCGTCAGCACTTCCAGCAGCTGCGATACCAACAACAGCAAATATTCCGGACCCTATAATTGCTCCTACGCCTAAAATAATTAAATCCCAAACACCTAATGTTTTTTCCAAACCGCCTTTTGCTGCACCGGCCAACGCATCATCTGGATTTTTGCGTGTTATCATTTTTCTCAGAACCTGAGAAATAGGGAAAGAAGAATTACTATTTGCCATCTATCACCTTTCTATTGACTTGTAGTTATGTAAGAGACTCTTATTCTATCTGCACAGCAGAGGGAACCCGAGTTTCTCACGCTGCTGAACATATAACTTAGCGACTGCTGACGCCATTGTTCTTACTCTGTTTATGAAATTGATACGTTCGTCTTTACTGATTACACCCCTTGCATCAAGAAGGTTAAAAGTATGCGAACATTTCAAAACATAATCATATGCAGGCAGTACAAGCTCTGCATTTATACAATTATCGACTTCTTTTTGATATGCGTCAAATAATTTGAACAATCTGTCTGCGTCAGAATATTCAAAGTTATATTTTGATTGTTCTATTTCGTTTTGGAGATAAATGTCACCGTATTTTAAGTTGTTATTCCACATAATGTCAAAAACAGATTCTTTGTTTTGAATATACATGGCAATTCTTTCCAGACCATAAGTAATTTCCAGAGCAACAGGCTTAATTTCCAATCCTCCCACCTGCTGGAAATATGTAAACTGTGTAATCTCCATACCATCAAGCCATACTTCCCAGCCTACACCGGCTGCGCCTAAAGTCGGAGATTCCCAGTTATCTTCTACAAATCTTACATCATGTTTGGACAAATCTATTCCCATAGCTTCCAAACTCTTTAAATATAATTCCTGAGCATTGTCAGGTGATGGTTTCAAAATAACCTGATACTGAAAATAATGTCCTAATCTGTTAGGATTTTCGCCATATCTGGCATCAGTAGGACGTCTGCAAGGTTCAACCATTGCAGTAGACCATGGTTCAGGCCCGAGTGCTCTTAAAAAAGTTGCAGGGTTCATAGTTGAAGCACCTTTTTCGATATCATAAGGCTGCTGGATTATACATCCGTAATCTGACCAAAATCTTGATAAATTTAGTATTAAGTCTTGAAAATTTAACGCCATTTATATTTTTTCCATTCTTCTATTGTACTTTTTACACTTAATAAATTATACACATAAAGGGGGTTAAATGCAAAAAATTTAGACAAATAATGTTAACTTTTGTAAAAACTCATTTTCTTATTATCTAATTAATCCACTTGAAGCTTGTTACGTAATCATTACCGTTAATGTTGCCCTTAATTTCTGCAACGAATTTTCTGTATGCTTTGCTGGATAATTCAATTCCCGGAATTTTATTTATCTGCTCCAGAACTTTTGTATTCTTAGAAAGGTCTACTCCCGGTATGGCATTAAATAAAGTGTTTAATGAAAGGTTTCCTATAGGGCCAAACATTGTAGAAATTTTCTTGGAGAGCAGCCCGTATACTTCCATCTCAGCATTCGCGGTAGAAAAATTATAGTTCCCGCCAATAAACAGACTTAAATCTTCACCTTTTGTTGTGATTTCAATATTTTCTGCAACGCCGTCTTTTATGTTAATTGCACCGGAAATACTTGAAAAATCACCGGTTTTTAACGGGGTAATAATATCAATTACACTGTTTATTGAAATACTTGTTAGCCCGCCTTTAAGAAGATTACCGGCCTTTAATAAATATTCCAGAGAGCCCAATTTAGGTATCCTTCCGTCTTTTACATTAAATGTTGTTTTACCGTTAAGAGTTTTCATACAATTGTCAAAACTTTCACCGACGCAAGAAAGTTTTATATCACCTGTCAAATCTCCATACATTTGATTATTAAGGTCAAATAATGCATAGCTCAAATCGTTTGCGTTTATTTCTTTTGCCTTCAATGATATCGCAGTATGATTGTTTTCAAAATTATAGTTGAAAGAACCGTTTAAAATACCGCTTGCAATAATGAATTTAAAATTATTTACATTTAATATTTGTTTTTCACTCAAAGAGGCATTAGCTTCAAAATCTTTTGCTACAATATTTCTTAGATGGATTGTATCAGCCTTCATATTTATATCTTTTACGACGAGTGAAGATAAATCCATTCCTTCAAATGTATCAAAAGTCTGCATATTATCAACCTGAGAGAGTTTCAATTTTTCAGTTATATAATTTAAATCTAACAGTTTCGTATTCAAATCTGCTTTTTCTACATAATACGGAATAGTTAATTTATTTTTTAATACCGCATGCACTGTAATATCATTTCCCAGAACTTCACCCTTTGAAGACAGGTCAATAGTCTTATCCTTAAATTTGAAAGTGATGTTTTTCATAGTTGTATCAAGGAAAGGGATGTTTGTTTCAAAGATATGGAAATCTCCGATAAGTTTCGGATTTGAAAGTTTGCCGTTAAAACGCAGGTCAGATGTAAACTGTCCCTGTTTTATATTTGGTTTTCGGAATATTATATTAAATATTCGAGCATCAGTTGGGTTCTGGGTTTTTACATACAAATCATGAAAAACTAAATCGTCTTTATAAATATCTATTCCGCCTCTTGCTTTAAGCATATTCAATCTGGTGTATCTGCTTCCAAGAGAAGAGATTATTTTGTCATATGAAAATTCTCTTATTCTCAACAGGTTTTGTTTTAATATTTGAGCGTCAAGGTTAAGTACAATTGCATTCTCTATATCGCCAACCGTTGCTCCAAGGTGGTAAATACTTGAATCAGGTGCCATATTTACTTCGCCTTTTACATCAAAATTATCTCTTACTCCTCTTGCACGGAGAGAGTATACAATATCACCCTTAATTTTGACAGGATAAATCTGATTTTTATTAATATACTTATCGATAAAATCCTGTTTTGGCTTCGAATTAATGTATATATTGAAGTTCTGTTTATTAAAAATATCATTAACTCCTCCATCTATAAGCAGAGGCATTTCATCCACAAGCAAATTTAATTTATTAAGCTTGAGCGAATTATTTCTTATTATTAAACTGCCATTAATTACGTTAATTGGAAGAGCTGCCGGTGTATATACAATACCCGCACCGCCAAGATCTGAATAAGCATTTACTCTATTATTATTTATCCTGCATTTTAAGTTAATCTTACCCTTTTCAAATTTAACTTTCTTAAAATTCTCAGGAACTATTGAATACTTACTTAAAAAATTTAAAAGAGTCAGGTCAAAAGATTTTAAATTAACATTCCCGTTTACACGAGGTTTGTCAGAAACATTATCGGCATCCAGATTTACTTCGAAAGTGCTGTCAGAATTGACAAAGTTTCCTTTAAGGTTTGAAACTTTAAGTTTATTATTATTCAAAGAAATAATTCCGTTAGAGATTTTGAGTTTATTGTCATGTGATACACCGATAATTCTTGCATCAAAATTAACTTTATTATATTCAATCTGGTCTATTTTACCTTTGTAACCTGCCGAAACTTTTAAGAAAATATTTCCTATATCAGATTTAATATCTGAAGCAAGAGGCAGTATATCATTTACATTAAGCCTTGGAATAGAAATTAAAGCATCTGCAAGGTTATTTTTTACCACAGCTTTTGCCTGTAGAGGAGATTTTCCTATCAGTGCAGAAACATCTGCATCGGCGTTTGTTCCATCAAACTTAATTAAACCTTTTGTTTTACTTATATTTACACCTTGAACTCCGAATACGTTATCAAGCAGTTCTATTTCCCCTTTAGAAAAAAGATTTCTATTGAATTGGATATCCTCTATATCAAGAATTGAACCGTAGACTTTCAGTTGCAGATTAACAGGGCCTTTGCAGACATCAAGTTTTGGAAGCATTTTCTTTATATCTTCAATCATTGTTGAAGTTTCAATAGCTTTGTATAAATAAGCCAGTTCCTGAGATGATGAAGCTACATCAAAATCAAATTTTCCATATAGATTACAAACGCCGGCAATGCTTATAGGCTTTCCATTAACCTGCCCGCTTTTTGTTTTAAATTCAGCACTCTGATCATTAAATTTTAATACCGCCTGTGCTTTTTTAAGAACTAAATCAGGTATTTCATTAAAATTGGTCGTAACATTATTGAAATTTAAAAGCCCCCAGACGTGCGGATTTTTGCGGTTTCCTTTCACAATAATATCAATATTTCCATCCCCTTTGACATCCATAATCGGCACCGGCCCGATAATAAAATTCAAAATTTCATGCAGCGGCACAACCTTTTCTTCTGCTGTAGCCAAATCAACATGCTTTGTACTCCAGATACGCATATCAGAATATTTAACATTATATAATTCGACTCCGCCTTTTACCCATACACGCTCTATTCCGCCGGCAGGTACCTCAACATCAAAATTAACATACTTGCCTGTAAAATTAAGCTTTACTGTAGCGCCATTTGCGTTTTTAATTGGTTTGATAAGTATCCCGTTGTTTATAAACACATCGCCGTTTACTTCCGGCTCATAGATATCTCCTTTTATAGAAAAATTCCCGATTGCATCTCCATAGAACTTATAATGTTTAAGTCTATAAACGTTAAACTCTTCCACAATTATCGGCGGTAAAAGGTTCACGATATCTTCTACACGGGATTTATCCAGGATAACATTAAAGTCTACCATTGTAATTGATTTATCAAGATAGTTTGATATTGCTCCACTCAAGGATGCTTTAACATTCTCTGATTTAACATCAACATATTCAAAGTTAATAACTTTGCTTGTAAGATTAAATTTTGAACTTATATTTAATGTATCAGGCAGAATAATTGATTTTGCACTGTCTTTCATTATTACAGCACAATTATCAAGGACAGCCTGAAGGTTTTTCTTATCTATTCTGACATTAATTATCCCGCGAATATCAGAAAGCCCGTTTGGAAGATATTGTCTTAAATAATCACCTAGAGGTGCAATATCAAAGTTATCAAAAGTAACATCAACAACACTTCTATCGACATCGTTGTTACGCGGAAGATACAGATTTACATTTGCTTGCGAGATTGATCCTTTAATATTGAGTTCGCTCGAAAGATTAAAATTCAATGCCCGCGCGTTTTTCTTAAAATATATATTACGTGCAGTATAAATTACCGGTTCGCTTAATCCCGGCTGATGAATATTAACGGCAAATTCCTCAACATTTAATTCATTAAGCTTTATTTTAGTTTTGTTTAGATTTTTAAAGAAATTTTTATCGAGTTCAAGCTCTTTTTTAAGGACAGAATTAATCTTTATCTCTGAAGCCTGTATTTTATTAATATGCACTTTCCCTGATAAAAGAGGCAGAAGTCTTATTGAAGTTTCAAAATTTTCTATACTGGTAAAATCTTCTGTCTTTTTTGATTTAACCTTTATATTTTTTGCCTTGAAAGAAGCCTTTGGAAGAGGAGTTAAATACAACTGCGGTTTATCCATCTCAATAGTAAAGTCAGAATTTAGAGAAATATTTTCACAGACTTTCGGCAGGAGTTCTGTAAAAATAAACGGAAGCCCTAGAATCCAAAATGCATAAAAGCTCAAAATTATAATTATATATTTATTAAAAACTAGTTTCATTATATTTACATTTATAATAGCAATAAAGTTAACAATTGTAAACTTCGACACTCTTATGCTATAATTTTATCGTGAGAGATTTATTAAAAGTATTAGCAGTTGGGATAGTTATGTTTTTTGCTCCGTTTGTATATGCAGAGGAGTATAAAGTACTGGTTATTCCAGACAATATTGTTACCGAAAACGAAGCTGTCGATGCTTATATTTATAATGCAGCTTCAGAATTTTTCGCCAATGAAGTGATAAATATTCTCAACCAGACTGATTACATTACCTCTCCAACCGTTAGTGAAGAACGAAAACTTTTGAAAAGTAATCCTTCATATATGATACCTGCAAGAAATCTCACTAACAGGTTTAAAACATCTTACAATATTGATTACGTTCAGTTAAAAAAAATAGCAAATAAATCTCAAGCAAGATACGTACTTCTATTGACCTCTGCAATTGATTCAGAAAATTATATTCTCAGACGCACTTTATGGGATTTTCTAAACATTCCGGGTGCAACTGTTGTAGATCCGGCATATAAAATATGCACATACGCAGCACTCGTAGATACACAAAAAAATAACGTACTCTGGTCAAATACTTTTTACAAAACAATAAGTGTTGTGGAAAACAGAATTATTACAAGAGGCCCTTCGCCTCAGACAGAACAACTCCAAAAAATTAGAGATTATTCCAGAATGCTATGTCCTGAAATAGCTCAGAATGTTCAATTAAGAGTTCTTCCGCCGCAGGTTTATGATAAAGAGTCCAACCAGATATACTATGATATGGGTAATTTTGATAATGTGTTTACTAAAAAATACAGAAGATGGCATAAGGAAGGTTCAAAAGACTACGATGCAGCGAAAACGCGTGTTGATGCCAAGATAACAAACACTAAAGAAAAATATCAGCAGTTCAAAGAAGAACGCGCACAAAAAGCTCAGGACAAAAAATTCCAGAAACAGCTGGAAGTTAAAGCTGAACCTGTAACATCAGAACCTGCTGCAGAAGTAATACAGCCTTCTGATAATAATATACACAATATTAATTATAAAAAACCAGTGCTTGAAGATCAGAGTTTATATACTCCAATTGATATCCAAAAGACACGTAAGAATAATCTTTATGGAGAGTTTGATAACTCAAGACCACCGCTTAGAGAGTATAATTATTAACGAAAATCACCATGCCTTGAAACAACTCGTGTGACATAAATCTGCTCGCAAGAACCGCTTCCGTTATTTCCCCGAAAAGATTCCTTATCATTCCGCACTGTACTTGAAATACCTTCTTCCATTCTGCCGTCATTCCCGCGAAATTTATATTTTATAAGATAACCTTCAAGATAAACAATATCTTTTTTGCGAAGTTTTTTTATACCTTTCCTGACATTTTTGTTAGCAGGGCAAAGGTGATTATTTGTAAAAGCGTGATTAATTCCGCCTTCATGTTTAAAATATTTTGACAGATGATTTTGCCAGGCAGAACCGCTATAAGAATAATAAGATACTGTACCAGCCATACGAACTTTTACCGATTTATAAACTTCCTTAAACTTAAAATCGCCAAATCCTATTGAAACATCATAGGGATATACGGCTGCGGCCCACATTTTAGAGGGTCTGTAGTGAATGTCATATACACGGCCGTATATTTTGTAATCTGCAATAGGAGTAATTTCTGCAACACCGCCGCTCACTTCATGTTCAAATGTTTTTCCGTTTTTTATTTCTTGCTGTACAGGTTCCGAAAAAGGTTCCATATCTACGTTTTTAAGCTCTGTATTATCAAAACGAATATGATTAATCAGAACAACCAAAACAACCAGTACAAATATTATTTTAGTTTTGATATCAATCTTAGAAATATCTGTATCATTGTCAAGATATATATTCATATTGCCTACATGCGCTCTGGTGCTGAAACTGCAAGAATATCCAGTGCATTCTTCAATGTTGTTTTGATTGCAATCATTAAAGCAAGTCTTGATTTCATTAAATCTTTGTCATCGCAGATTACGCGGTTAGAATTGTAAAATGAATGAAACTCAGCCGCAAGTTCTTGAACATATCTACAGATTGTGTATACAGTTCTGTTTTCAGCAGAAAGTTTTATTACAGATTTGAACTCTTCAAGCTTTAATATAAGTGCCTTTGCACTGTCTGCTGTTTTTAAAATAATATTTTTATCAAAATTATTTATTAAATCATCAAGTTCAGCTTGAGTCATAGGAGCTTTTACACTCTCTCCAGTTTCAGGGTTAACTCTGTCATTTACTGCGTTTCTAAGGATTGAGCAAACTCTGGCGTACGCATACTGAACATAGAACACAGGGTTTTCATCTGTACTTTTCTTCGCAAGCTCGATATCGAAATCAAGAGTCATATCAATATTTCTCATCTCCATCCAGTAACGTGTCGCATCAATACCTACTTCTTCTATCAAATCGTCAAGAGTAACCATATTTTTACGCTTGCCCATTCTGACTTCTTCGCCATTGATAACCAGGTTAACAAGCTGGCCGAGAAGCACTTCTAATTTATTCGGGTCATAGCCTAAAGCTTCAATAGAAGCTTTAACACGTGCAACATAGCCATGGTGGTCAGCGCCCCAGATATTAATAAGTCTGTCATAGCCGCGGCGAAGTTTATCAATGTGATAAGCAATATCTGCGGTTAAATAAGTATTTGAGCCGTCAGCTTTTTTAATAACTCTGTCTTGATCATCACCAAATTCAGAAGATTTAAACCACATTGCCCCTTCACGCTCATAAAGCATACCTTTTGCCATAAGCTCCTTGTAGCTTTCTTCAACCTTGCCGGATTTGTGCAAATCAAGCTCGGAATAAAAATTATCAAAGTGTACTCTGAATTCCTTCAGCAGAGCTTTCTGGCAGGCTTCCATTTCTTTTTTGGCATAATCAGAAAGAACCTGAACGTCATCTGTTGGTTCATGTTCAGAAAGATATTTTTTTGCAACAGGAATCAAATATTCGCCCGGATAATAATTCTTTCTTTCAATTTCGTCTGTCGGGAAATCAATATTTTCACCCAGTTGCTGCTTAATTCTTATTTTTAAAGAATTACCAAGTTTTTGGATTTGAGAGCCTGCATCGTTGATATAAAATTCCTGATAAACCTCATGTCCGTAGAATTTTAGCAGGTTTGCAAGCGCGCTTCCCATTGCCGCCCAGCGTCCGTGCCCGATGTGGAAAGGACCTGTCGGATTAGCAGACACATATTCAAGCAGGATTTTTTCAACCGGCACGTCTTCCGGCTTGCCGTAATTTTCTTTCTTTTCAAGAATTTCGGATACAGCTTCTGCAAGAAGAGAATTTTCTATCTTGAAGTTAATAAATCCGCCAACAACTGAAACTGAATAATTTTCCTTAGGAAGCTCTGCAGCAACCGCGTTAGCAATCATAGGCGGGGCAATTTTAGCAGAACGCGCCAGCGAAGAAACATTCACTGCAAAATCACCAAAATCAGAATTTTTAGGCTTTTCAACAATTAAAGAAAACTTTTCATCAGTACCCATCTGACCTAGCTTTCCACACGCAGCCGCTTTTTTTATACCATTTTTAACTTCATTTAAGAAAAAATCTTTTAACATCTTTATCCTCGCTTATCTATTTTTAACAACTAGTATAAGATAAACAGGGTTAAATGTATAGATATTTAGCCAAACACTACTGCGTAAAAACAAAAACTCTTGACAATAGTTAGATATCTAACTATAATATCTTTATGAAAGATTTATTGTCACTTATAGCAAAAATTCACGAAAAAGGAAACCGTTTTATTATTAAAGAATTAAAAAAGAACGGGGCAGCAGAGCTTGCTCCGAGCCATGGTGATATTTTAATATACCTTTATATGAATAAAAAAATGACAATGAAAGATATCGCGCAAAAAATTAACCGCACAAAACCCACAGTAACCGCACTTATTAACAAGCTCGAAAAATTAGGATACCTGAAAAGAGAAGTTTCCAGCCAGGACAATCGATATACAAATATTGTTTTGACTAAAAAGGGAGAAAATTTTAAACCTGTTTTTGAAAAAATTTCGAAAGATTTAAACGAAATGTTATACAAAAATTTATCAGCAGAAGAAGCTGATATTTTAGAAAAACTTTTAAGAAAAATTATATAAAAAATTTTAACATAATAGTTAGACATCAAACAAAAGGAGAGAATTATGACAAACTTTAAAAACGCAGAAATTGGAACTTTAGCTGAAATTGGAGAAAAATACGAGAACGGTAAAGCTTTTTTACATGATTTGCTAGAATTGACAAGCTGTGAAATATCAGTAAATGCTATGACAGCTGGTCTAAAAATTCCTTTTTGTCATAGACATTTTCAAAACGAAGAAATTTATATTTTTCTGAAGGGTGAAGGGACAATTACAGTTGATAATAAAGTTATAGACGTTAAGGAAGGAAGTTGCGTAAAGATAATGCCGAAAGCAGCTAGAACAATTGAAGCCAAAACCGATATGCAATATCTTTGTGTACAAGCTAAAACAAATTCACTTGAACAATTTGGGCTTAAAGATGCAGAACTTTGTTAATTAATCACTCAGCAAGAGCTTCAAGATCTTTTTGGAGCTTACTTAAAACACTTTCAGTTGAATCCTTGTTCAACAAAGTTGACTGAACTGCAGTATTTACAAGAGTGTTAATTTCCTTTTGATTTCTTTTCTGTTTTAACTGCGGGGTTATCCGGTTAATCTGTTTTGCACTTATTGAACGGGCTTTTGCTTCCAGAGCAGAATTATCGTTATAAAAACTATTCTTTAATACATTGGTGTTTGTACCAATAACGTTTGTCATTTTTGCAAGCTCAAGCTGATTTTGCTCATTTGTTAAATATAGACAAAAATCAAGCGCTTCCTTTTTATATTTAGCTCTCAATGGAATTACAAAATTCATGACAGAAAAATCATTTTGACCAACTGGACCTTTAATCTGTTCCATCACATCTGTTTGCTCGTAAACTGATGGTGCATTTTCCTTAATCATAGTAAGAAAATTTGCCCCCCCTTGAAAGAAAACAATTTTACCTGCCATATACTGCTCTAAAGCTTCACGATGAGTAAAAGTAATACTCTCAGGCGGAATAAGATCCTTCTGATACAAATCTTTGAACATTTCAAAAACTTTTTGCGCCTTAGGATAATCTTCGGCTTCTGATATTCCATACTTGTTCAAAATTTTAACCATTGTATCGTTTTCAGTTATTGTTGGTAAAAAGGCGTAAGCACCTGTATTTGTTTTTACTTTTTCAGAGATTGAAGCAAGTTCGCGATAAGTTCTCGGGAGTCTTATTATATCAGATTTTTGAAATAATTCTTTATTGTAAATAGTTATCGCACTCGTTGCATACCACGGAATTGAGTACAATTTATCATTATATTTAAGAGCATTAATAATTTCAGGGTTAAAATCCTGAACAGACTCCTCATCTATCTCTTCCAAAGTCCCTTTTTGAGCTAAAAGAGCTGAGAAATCCGGATTAAGATTAATTAAGTCCGGCGGATTATCAGTCATAACTGCTGCAAGCGTTCGTTTTTCACCCTCAGAAAACGGCACATCGACCCATTTTATATGCACATTAGGATGCTCTTTTTCGTATGTCCTGATTACTTTATACATATAATCAGAAAAGTCACCCATCTGCAAAGTCCAGAACGTTACAACTTTTGGCTCATGTTCTTTTCTGATTGAACAAGCGGTAAGTCCTAATACTGATATCATAAGAATAAAAAGTACCAGAAACTTCTTCATCTTATTAGCCCTTTATATCTGAATTAAGGTTCAAATCAATATACTTAAATGTATTAATCAAAATTCCTGGAGGGAAATTATATACATTGTTGCACGGAGTTATTTTGAGAATAGAATTGGAACTGTCAACACCTGCGATTGTTGCAAGATATCTGTTTTTGTTTACCGTAAAAATAACATACCCGTTTGATGTCTGCACCTCATCTATTAAAAACCTGTTTGCAGACAATGATGCAAGTGTAAGATAAAAAAGCTTCTCTTTATTTACTGTAAAAATTTTAGTACAATCCGCAAACATAATATTTTGAGGCATTGTTACAGGCTGGCTGACAGCATTAATCTCAGCCGCAAAACATGGTACAAAAAGCATTAATGTAATTAACAAAAACTTTCTCATAAAATCTCCTATGCTTTTTGCATTTTAGCATGTATTTCATTCAACGAACTCATATAATAGTATTAATTTGAAATTTTTGAAGCAGCATATTCATGAAAGGTTTCTTTTAAAAATGCATCTCCTTCAATGTCATAGGAAAAATTCGGAATTTTGCAGCAAACATCAAGCAGAGGATACATAAAATCTAAATTGCTTCCAGGATCTGTCTGATTGGGATGAACCGGGAGTTCTATACATTCCTTACCTGTGTCTATAATTATTTTTATATTATAAACTCTTGCACTGGTAGAACCTACCCTTGTAAATAAGCGCGAAATCATTCCCGCCTTAATAATGACTTTAAAACTTTTGATATCAGAAAAGTTAATATTTTTTGCTTTCCTTTCAGAAAAATATGAATATACTAAACGCATCTTGTCATCTGAGATTTGGATGACAGATACATACCCTTTTTTCAGAAACAAATATCTTTTTATGTGTTCTAATACAATATAAAAAGTTATTACAAGACAAAAAATAAGACCAATAGTCCTGTCAACACTTGTTCTTGCAAAAGCAGCATATAAAGCGGTCATTATAATTGAAATAACACCGATAAATGAAAAAACTAAGGATAGAAAAGAATGATTTTGTAATACAATTGTAGCTGTCATAGTCAAAATATATCATTTTGGAGAAAAAATGTAAACGGAGGTTTATATGTTGTTAAATCTTCTTCGGAGTGGTATAATTGGCTTAATATATAAGTACAGAGGGAGAAGAATATGTTACAGGAAGCTACAAGAGCTATAAATTCTGCATTTAATAATAGTTTTATAAAAAAATTGAGCCAGTATCTTCACGATTGTGTGCGTGAAGAGGTCAAAAGCTCTACTTTCAGAAATCTTAAAGCTGACAAAGACAACAAATGGATTTTCTTAGATGAAGAAGATACTCTGTTTACCCAAGGGTTGGAATATTTAAGGCTGGAGGGCTCTGACCCGAAACTTACAGAGCTTATGATTCAGTCAGAAACAAGCCAGAAAGATAAATATCTTATTTACGGCTACATGTTTTTGACAGGAAAATCAAAAAGCGGTAAGAAAAACGAATTTTTAACGCCGCTTCTTTATGCACCTTGCAGACTGGAAAGAAACGGCGTTAATATAAATTGTATGCTGACTGATGAGTTTTTATCACTCAATACAGGTGCACTAACTGCCTTGATGAAAAAAAACGATGATGAGGATGAAACTGAACAGCTGCTTGAAGGTCTGCTTGATGTGGTACCGTCAGTTCCTATTACACAGGAAAAAATGGATATCTTTTTAACCACTCTTAAATCAATAGTTCCTGATATTGACGTTTCACTAAATCCTGAAAACATTATCAAAGAAGACAATATAACAAAAGATTTCTACAATGACGGGGTAAATGAAGGGATAAACTCAGAAAACATTGACGAAATAATCGAGCAGGAAGAAAGAGCTAAAAAATCTGCCATAAAGCTGGATAAAATAAGTTTAACAAAACAGTGCGCAATAATTTTAACCAAGCGCCCTGCTGTAACAGCCGGAGTTTTGCACGAACTTACGCAAATTGCTGAAAAACCGAGCGGAATTTATAGAGAAACTGTTTTAAACCTTATTAATGAAGAGTACACTCAGTCAAAACCGACTGACAGTCAGCAAAAGAGCCTTGCGGACTTCTTTCCGGTAACTCCGCTGTCGCTTTCTGATGCACAGCTTAATGTTGTAAAAAATGTAGAAAATGCAAAGCTTGTATCTGTTTTCGGCCCTCCGGGAACAGGTAAATCACAAACTATAGTTAACCTCGCAGCACATTTAATTGCAAACGGAAAAACTGTTCTTGTTGCATCACGTATGGATAAAGCTGTTGATGTTGTCGCAGAAAGACTTAACGAGCTGGGAGCGCCGTTTTTAGCGCTTAGAGCAGGAAGGCTGAATTACCAGAGAGAGTTATCAATGCAGCTTCAAGACCTGCTTGCAAACAAAGTCGACCTTGATGAAGGGGCTGAAAATTCTATTCTATGCGATGTTTCTGATATGGAAAACTTATTGAAAGCCATATCTGACTTAGAAAAGAAATCAGAAAAAATAATTAAGCTGGAAGAAGAATGGACAGGAGTAAATGGAGAGATTAATCTCCAGAAACCTCAATATGCTAATCCTAAGTTTATAAAACATGTTCTAAAAGAGGATGAAATTAATCTTGTGGAAAGCTCAATTAAGTCACTAAGCGAGAACCTTGAAAAAGCAGGTTTCTGGAGCAGTTTAAAAAATATGTCTGCAATAGGAAACTTGAAAAAATCACTCAAAATAAATAATTTTGATGTTAATAACGAAAATTTATTAATTTTAAGCAACGAATTAGAATTTGCAAAACTTGTCTGCAAGGCAAGAAAAATCGAAACAGAAATTCAAGCAACAGGCAATATTCATGTTCTCTCCGAACAAATCAGAAACATGAAAAAGAAACAAAAACGGCTTGCGATTAATATATTGAAATGCAAGCGCAGACAAGCTTTGAAAGGCTTGATGCAAGATCCTGTAAAAAGACAAAGATTATTTGTACATTCAAAGTCGCTCGTTGAGAGAAAGAAAAACCTTCAAAACAGACTTCTTGAAACAGAAGATTTCAGACCGCTTCTTGAAGCATTCCCTTGCTGGTGCGTTACTACATACGCTGTTTCAGGCTCACTCCCGATGAAACCGGGGTTATTTGATGTTGTAATCATTGATGAAGCTTCTCAATGCGATATTGCAAGCTGTTTCCCAATTTTATTCAGAGCTAAGAAAGCTGTAGTAGTTGGTGATGATAAACAATTACCTCACCTATCTTTCTTAGAAAAAGCAAAGGAACAGTCATTCCTTTCACAATACGGAATAACTGACAGATATCAGCTTATGTGGCGTTTCAGGACAAATTCAATGTTTGATTTAGCCAATTACTATTCTATGCATCCGGTTCTTCTGGATGAACATTTCAGAAGCCTCCCGCCTATTATTAATTACTCAAACAAAGAATTTTACGGCGGAAGAATTAAAGTTATGAGAAGGAATGACAATTCTAAAAAAGTTCTTGAAACAGTTGTCGTGCCTGATGGGAAGGTCGATTTTGACGCAACAAGAAACCTTCCTGAAATTGAAGCACTTGTTAAAAGGTTACATGAAATCGTTGTTGAAGATGAACGCAAAAATCCTGACAATCCTGTATCAATCGGTATAATTTCTCCGTTCCGCGCGCAGGTTGAACAGCTAAAAATATCTGTCGCGAAGGTACTTTCCGAGCACATGATGGAAAAACACCAGATAGAAATTGGTACAGCGCATACTTTTCAGGGTGATGAGAGAGATATTATTTTGATATCGTGGGCTTATGCAAACAACAGTTTCCCTCAGAGCCTGATTTTCCTTCAAAAGCCAAACCTGTTTAACGTTGCTATCACACGTGCACGTTACCAGATGATTAACTTTATATCAAAAGACCCGCGTGAGCTGCCGGAAGGTATCTTGAGAAGCTACCTCGGATTTGTTCAGGAATATGAGGATAGATTTAGATTAAGCAAATCTGATGACTTTGACGAAAATATTTACAAAAATATTTTTGAAAAAGAAGTAGCTGATGCGCTGAGAGAATTAGGGCACGAAGTAACCTGTGGAGTTGATATAGCGGGATTAAGCGTGGATTTGCTGGTTGATAATAAGTTTGTAATCGAATGCGATGGGGTTGAAGACAAGACACCTTGCAAAGTATCGAACATGAAGAAACAGGCTATTATTGAGCGCTCCGGCTTGAAAGTTTCAAGGATTTCAAAACGTGAATGGCTGTATTCTCCAAAAGCTTGCATTGATAGAGTGATTAATAACAGTTTATTATAACTCTATTACGCATCATCATCTCGATTTTTCTTAAATATTCCAATATTGTTTAGAGGAATATTTTCATTATTTTGCTTATTCTCTTTTTAGTAAGTTCAATAGTTTTTAAACAATTCTTTCGAATATATACAACGCATTCTAAATTTCCAGCCATAAGTTTTGCAAGCCCCAGCATATCATAAAGCTCACTTAATAAATAATCGTATTTTATTTTAAGTTCTTGTTCTTGTACATCTATCAAAATATTTCCCTTCTGTTTATCCCGTTCGCGAAAGCGAATTACTAAAAAAAATAATAAAATTCTAGTATGCAGAAGGATATTACAGAAAAGAAAAACTTGATAAAAAGAGCTTTGGCTGCAACCATGAGGGAATGTCGTGTTGAGCAGAGTTTATTCAAATACAGTAGTGAAAATGATATCCCTCTTTCGATTGTTAGTGAAGCTGAACGGGGTTAAAAGCCCCACAGTTAACAACAATTTTTAAAATGGCTGAAGCATATTCCTTATCACCAGGAGCTTTTGTCGACAAGATTGCTTCTAAATTACCTCCAAAATTCTCTATGATAGATAAATAACAGATGTATTAATGTTATAATATTACTAATGAAGTATGCTTTAGTTTTAGTAAATATAAAAGGGCTGGGGGTTAAGACTTTTAGCTATCTTATACCTGACGAAATGCGGGAAAAAATCCAAATAGGTCAGGCTGTACTTGTACCGTTCGGACGTCAGGGACTTATTAATGCTTTTATAGTCGGCTTTTCTGACTATCTTCCGGGTGATTTTAAAGCAAAAAAGATTAACAAAATCCTCGATGAAACACCGCTATTTTCACTAAAATATTTAAAATTATTAGAATGGGTTGCAAATTATTACTGCACTGATTTTGTTACGGTCTTAAACGCAGCGCTTCCGATGAAATTAATTGAAAAAAATGCCAAAGTTGCATTAGCTGTTTCGCTCTTGAAAGATGATGGAGATGGTTTAACCAAACGCCAGAAAGAAATTCTTGTACTGCTTAAGGAAAAAGGAAAGTGCTCGCTTATTGAATTTGAAGAACTAGCTAAAACAACGCGAACAACAATGAAAAAGCTTGAAGAAAACGGGTTCATAAAAATCGAAGAAGAATATATTTACAGAAACCCGCTCTCAATATTCAAAGATGTTGAAACAGAACCATTGTTTGAGCTTGCTGGAGAGCAAATTACAGCATATGAAGGAATTAAGGGTAAATTAAGGTCGCAAAGCCCGATTTTGCTGCATGGCGTTACTGCCTCCGGGAAAACAGAAGTTTATTTTAAGCTTATAAAAGATGTAATTGATTCTGGCAAAAACGTTCTGTTTCTTGCGCCGGAAATTGCCTTGGCTTCCCAGCTTACCAAGCGTCTAGCGCGAAAGTTCGGGATTAAAGATGTTGCAATCTGGCACAGCAGTATTTCTGACGGTGAAAAATACGATGTTTGGCAAAGACTTTTCAAAAATGAAATAAAAATTCTTGCCGGTGCGCGTTCTGCTGTTTTTGCTCCGCTTCAAAATATCGGATTGATTATAATAGACGAGGAGCACGAAAGTGCTTACAAGCAGACAAATCCGGCGCCGCGCTACGACGCGCGCGTCGTAGCGCGGCGCCTAGCCCAATTCCATCAAGCGCCTTTGCTATTAGGTTCAGCAACACCTGATATTTCTACGTATTATTACGCAAGCAATAATAATAACCTGTTTGAAATGCGCAAAAGATTTAACAATTCACCTCTTGCGCTTCCGCAGGTAATCAATATGCAGGAATACGGCAAGGCATCATATCGCGGAATTATCTCAAAACCTTTGCAAACTGAGATTACAGAAACACTCGAGCGCGGACAGCAGGTTATTTTGCTAATGAACCGCCGGGGCTACTCGACATACACCCAGTGCAAAGCCTGCGGTACTGTAATTGAATGCCCTGACTGTTCTATACCTATGATCTGGCACACAAGCATAAAAAAACTTAAATGCCACTACTGCAACAGAGAAATGTCTTTTCCTGATTTCTGCCCTCAATGCGGCAGCGACGCACTTTCGACTTCCGGCGTAGGAACCCAGAAAATAGAACTTTTAATAAACGAATTATATCCAGATGCACGTGTAGAAAGAATTGACAGCGACATTCTAACAAGAAAAAACGCACACATTGAGCTTTTAAATAAATTTCAAAACAAAGAAATTGATATCCTTGTTGGGACTCAAATGATTGCCAAAGGGCTCGACAACCCGAATGTAACGCTCGTTGGTGTACTAAGTGCCGATTCCGGCTTTAACATACCTGATTTCAGAGCCTCAGAAAGAGGTTTCCAGCTCCTCACACAGGTTGCAGGACGCGCAGGAAGAGGGGAGTTTAAAGGCAAAGTTTTATTCCAAACCTATAATCCTGATTATTACGCATTCCAGACTGCAAAATCACAAAATTACGAAAAATTCTTTGAAACAGAGATTAAAGCGCGGCAGGAATTTGATTACCCTCCGTTCAGTCAGATTATACGCCTTATATTATCCTCACAGAATAATTTCAGAGCGGAAAAATCTGCAATGGAAATTGCTCTAAGATTAAATACTATGACTGATAAGTTCGGATTTACAGAATATCTGGAAACCCTCGGGCCAACGCCATGCGTCATAGAAAAACTTAACGGTTTTTACCGTTTCCAAATTTTAATCAAAAATAAATTATCCCAAAAAGGTCATGATTTTGTGTCAAAATTCTTGAGTAAAATAGCTATTCCAAAAGACATTCGCCTCGCAATCGATGTTGACCCGCTGGACATTTTGTAACAATTTCTTAACTTTTCCTAAAGTTTTCTCTAAAAATGCCGTTATACATGATGGTTGTATGTATTAAGGAGAAAATATTATGCCAATACCAGATTACAGCGATTTAAAAATGAACATGAGCGGACTTAACAGATTTTTTAATGATCAAGGTATAAAAATCAGCTCGGAAGAAAGTTCGAAACTTAACACTATTTTTAATGAGTGTGATACCGAAAATGCAAAGGGTGAAAAAAAGCCCGATGGAGAATTGACCGGTCAGGAAAGAAGTAAATTTCTTGCAAGAATTAAATCTGCCGCCCCTAAACTGTATCAAAAAGTTGTTGATTTTTACACTGCCGTAGATGTTGCAGAAGACTTGCAAAAAACTCAAGAAGAAACGAAAAAAGATCTTGAAAAGACCCAAAACGAAAGTAAGGCCGAAAATACCGGAGAAAAAATTAAAAACAGCATGAAGCAATTTGGTCTTGAATAAAACAAAATCCCTGTGAGAACACAGGGATTTTGTTCATATTAGTATATCAAATAACTTACACGTTAGCAGTTGCTCTAGGACCTGCATTAACGATTTCAGCAGGCATATTAGGATATTTGCTTGAGAAGTTATCAGCAAACATTTGAGCAAGCTTGTTAGCAGCTGCATCATAAGCAGCTTTATCAGCCCACATACCGCGAGCATCAAGCATTTCATCCGGAACATTCGGACAAGATGTAGGATAATCAACATTGAATACATCATGATGTTTGAATTCAACATTATCGAATGATCCGTTTAACGCAGCTGTTACCATAGCACGGGTATATGCTAATTTCATACGTTTAGCACCAGAAGCAGCAGAACCGCCAGCCCAGCCTGTGTTAACTAAGTATACTTTAGTACCATATTTTTCAAGTTTTTCACCTAACATTTGAGCATAAACTGATGCATCCATTGGCATGAATGGTTCGCCGAACAATGTAGAGAATGTTGGCTGCGGTTCAGTAACGCCTCTTTCAGTACCTGCTAATTTAGATGTGAAACCAGTTACAAAGTGGTACATTGCAGCATTCTTATCAAGTCTTGAGATTGGAGGTAATACACCAAATGCGTCAGCTGTTAAGAATACAACAACTTTTGGAATACCGCCCTTAGAAGGGATTTGAGCATTGTCTATGTAGTTAATAGGATAACCAACACGAGTATTTTCTGTCAATGAACCATCATTGAAATCAAATTCTCTTGTTTCTGGATCCATAACAACGTTTTCTACTAATGAACCAAATCTAATAGCGTTAAAAATTTCAGGTTCATGTTCAGCAGAAAGGTTGATACATTTTGCATAGCATCCGCCTTCAAAGTTAAATACGCCATCAGGTGACCAGCCGTGTTCGTCATCACCGATTAACTTGCGGTTAGGATCTGCTGATAATGTAGTTTTACCTGTTCCTGAAAGACCGAAGAATACAGCTGTTTCTCCTGTAGCTGGGTCCATATTTGCAGAACAGTGCATAGGAAGAACATTTTTCTTAGTCATTACATAGTTCATAGTTGCGAATACAGATTTTTTGATTTCACCAGCATATCTAGAACCACAGATAATGATTTCATGAGCTTCATAATCAATTGCAATGCAAGCTTCTGAGTTTACACCATCAACTTCCGGATCACATTTGAAACCAGGAGCGCAAAGGATTGTGTAATCAGGTTCACCGTAGCTGGATAATTCTTCAGCAGTTGGTCTGATTAATAACTGGTGAATGAACAAGTTCTGGCTTGCTAATTCATTAATTACTCTGAATTTTTGAGTATAAGTTTTGTCTGCACCTGCAAAACCATCAAAAATGAAAATTTCTCTGTTTTGTAAGTATGCAGCGATTTTGCCCTTGATAGCATTAAATTTTTCTCTGCTGATTGGGCGGTTTACCTTACCCCATGCGATTTCATTGTGGATAGATTCTGTATCAACAATAAATTTATCCTTAGGTGAACGGCCGGTGTATTTGCCTGTTGTTACAACTAAAGCACCGGTGTTGCTTAAAGAACCTTCACCTAAACGTAATGCAGCTTCTGTCAATTGAGCAGGAGTCAAATTGCGATAAACTGCTTTTGGTCCAATAATACCAAATTTTTCAATTCCATATGTTTCCATAGATTAGCTTCCTCCTTTTTTAAAGCGTTTTCTCTATACAAAATAAGCGTATTACAAACACTTGCAAAAATCAACAATTTTAACCGTAAAAACCTATAGTTATTATTTTACAGACATGCTCATGAGCTGCTCGCGTTTTTTGCGGACATCTGGATTTTTCAGGTAATCTTCATAGTTCATCTGATAATTTAAATAACCGTTTGGCGTGATTTCAATTATTCTAGTTGCAACAGTGTCTATGAACTGGTAATCCTGAGAAGTAAATAGAACAGTTCCGGTATAATCAATTAATGCATTATTCAATGATGTAATTGCCTCCAAATCGAGATGGTTCGTAGGCTCATCAAACAAGAGTACGTTCGCTTCCTCAATCATGGTTTTTGCAAACATGCACCGAACTTTTTCCCCTCCTGATAATACATTTACCGCCTTCTCTGCATCTTCGCCGGAGAAAAGCATTCTACCCAGATAACCTCTTAAGAAACTTACATGCTGTTCTTCTGAATACTGTGCAAGCCACTGAATAAGATTTTTATCTGTTTTAAAGAAGTCATTATTATCTTTTGGACAATAAGAATGTGTCGCAGTTACACCCCAGTTTACAGAACCTTCATCAGGTTCTATTTTGCCTTCTAAAATTTCAAAAAGCGTAGTTACAGCAAGCTGGTTTTGAGAAATAAAAGCAATCTTTTCACCTTGCCTTACATCAAACGAAAGAGCCTTAATTAAGCGCTCGCCATTCACCTCTTTTTTCAGTCCTGTAACAGTAAGCACATCTTTTCCAGGTATTTTTGAGAATTTAAAATTAATGCTCGGATATTTTCTTGTTGAAGGTTTAATATCTTCCAGCGTTAATTTTTCAAGCATGTTCTTTCTAGAAGTTGCCTGTTTTGCCTTAGACGCGTTTGCGCTAAATCTTGCAATGAACTTTCTAAACTCTTCTGCTTTTTCTTCTAATTTCTTATTGCGCTCTTCTTTCTGCTTCATAATTAATGCACTTGCCTGAGTCCAGAAAGAATAGTTTCCGGTATAAAGCTGAATATTTCTAAAATCAATATCAGCAATATGTGTACAAATTCTATCTAAAAATTTTCTATCGTGCGAAACAACAATTACAGTATTTGGGAAATCAATCAAAAAATCCTCAAGCCACGTTATTGTTGCCAAATCGAGGTGGTTTGTCGGTTCGTCCAGAAGCAGAATATCAGGAGTTCCAAATAGAGCCTGTGCAAGAAGCACTCTTACCTTTTCACTGCCTGATAAATCCTTCATCAAAGAATAATGAAGTTCCTGCGGAATCCCGAGGTCATTTAATAAAGACGAAGCATTAGGCTCTGCCTGCCAGCCGTCCATTTCTGCAAACTCTGTTTCAAGGTGCGCTACACGAATACCATCCTCATCATTGAAATCAGGCTTCATATAAAGGGCATCTTTCTCTTTCATTACATCATAAAGATGCTTATGCCCCATTATAACAGTATCAATTGCAGTATAATCGTCAAACTCAAAATGGTTTTGCTTCAATACCGCAATTCTTTGCCCTTTTTTAATATGTACAGAGCCGCTTGTCGGTTCTAAATCACCTGACAGAACCTTTAAAAATGTACTTTTACCTGCACCGTTTGCTCCAATAAGCCCGTAACAATTACCCGGAGCAAATTTTATATTTACGTTTTCAAATAATGCTTCTTTTCCGAAGCGAACTGTTAAATTTTCTGTCGTAATCATAATAATATGATTTTAACATAAAAAAACGGGCTGTGCCCGTTTTTTAACTGTTTTGTAATCCTCTTTTGAATTCTTCTGGTCTGCTTGACCTTGCAAGAGCATCTTCCAGAGTAATTTTCTTTCTCATATACAAATCTCTGAGAGACATTTCCAGAGTCTGCATACCGAAACCTGAGTTTGTCTGCATTGTTGAATAAATTTGCGCTGCTTTTGCCTCACGGATAAGGTTAGCAATCGCAGGGATAACAAGCATAACTTCCTGAGCCATAACACGACCGCTCTTAGTACCATCTGCCTGCAGAAGAGGTAATAGAGTTTGTGAGAATACAGCTACTAATGAGTTAGAAAGCTGTACACGTACCTGCTGCTGCTGACCTTCAGGGAATACGTCGATAATACGGTCAATTGTTTGAGAAGCAGAAGACGTGTGCAATGTACCAAATACCAAGTGACCCGTTTCTGCAGCTGTCAAGGCTAATCTAATTGTATCCAAGTCACGCATCTCACCAACCAGAATAATATCAGGGTCTTCACGAAGTGCTGATTTAAGAGCGTTAGCAAAACTTCTTGTATCTTGCCCCAGTTCTCTCTGGTGAATGATAGAACGTTTTGACGGGTGAATAAATTCGATAGGGTCTTCAATTGTCAAAATATGTTCTGAACGTGTTTCGTTAATATAATTAATCATCGCTGCAAGCGTTGTTGATTTACCTGAACCTGTAGGACCTGTAACAAGAACCAATCCGCGCGGTTTTTCAGCGATTTTTCTAACTGTATCAGATAGACCTAATTCTTTAAAAGAAGGTACTTTTGAAGCAATTACACGGAATGCAGCCGCATAATTGCCTCTATCTTTGTAAATATTAACCCTGAAACGGCTTAACCCTTGAATACCGTATGAGAAGTCAAGTTCCCAGTCTTGCTCTAGTTTACGTCTTTGCTCTTTGTTAAGCATAGGGAACAAAAGCAATTCTACTTCTTCCGGTTTAAGAGCCGGAACATCCATTCTCTGAAGGTTGCCGTCTATACGCACAACCGGAGGTAAACCTGCAGAAATGTGTAAGTCAGATCCTCTCTGTTTTACAACAACTTCCAAATATTTTTCTATAAGCATTAAAAAGCCCTCATTTTCTTTTATACAGGATAAATTAATTTTATTCTCTTTACCCGTTAAGCACTCTTATACACAAAAAGATTAGCATAAAAAATGTTTTTTGTAAAGAAATATCTCGTATATTTGAATGAAATTTTTTATGAATAATTTTTATTTATCATTTCTAAAATATTTTTTATATTTTTTTTGGCAGGTTCTGATAAAGTAACTAATATATTCATAATTTCGTAATCAATGGTATCGTATTTTACACTATTTGAACCCAAAAATCTAAACAAAAAATCCGGCTCTATACCGCCTTTTTCTATCATTGTACATATTGTCATGAAACCTGGATAAGTCTTTCCATTTTCTATATTTGATAAATTAGCCTGTTCCAGGTCGGTTAATGAACAAAACTGTTCCTGAGTTAAATTCCGGCTGTTTCTATACGATTTAACCCTTAACCCAAACTCTTTTTTTGCTGTTTCTAAGTCCATATTTATAATTCTATTTGATTACAATATAATTTGTTATATTCCATAAGGCATTTAATTGACTATTTATGTTTCGCATGATAATATGAGCTAAAATTTTTGTTTTTTAACACGAAAGGAAGAACTGATATGAAAAAAGGATTTACACTTGCAGAGGCACTCGCAACATTATCAATCATCTGCATAATTGCAACTGTTACACTTCCGGGCTTGAACAGTAAGCATCAAGAAATGGAAACGATTTTAAGGTTAAAAAAAGCATATATCACCTTGAATGACGCGTATGAACAGGGCTTTGCCGAACACGGAAGTCCCGTAAAATGGGAGTTGAATGATGTTTCTGATTACGCTACAAACGAAGATTATGAAGGCTCCAAAAATATGTATAATGCCTTTGGAGTTTATATAAAGAAAAAGAAAGATTGTCAGGGGAAAAGCGGATGCTTTGCAGATAAATATTTCTTTTCAAACGGTGCAGAACGGACAGATGATTTAAATACAGCACCGCATCGTTATAAAATTATTACAAACGATAATATGTCAATGGCTTTCCATGCATATTCGCATGACTGTTCCAGAGTTCAAGAAGCAGGAGATATAAGAACAATATGCGGATTGGTTTTTGTTGATATTAACGGACCGAACAAAGGTAAAAATATGATGGGAGATGATTTATTTGTGTTTTACTTAGCAGAAGATGGCATTTTCCCACAAGGAGCTGCTACAGATACCTGCTTATACTCGGACTGTATGGCAAAGGGTGAGCACTGTACTAAATGGGTCATTGAAAATGAGAATAGAGACTATTTAAAATGTAAAGACTTATCATGGAGCGGTAAAACAAAGTGTAGCAAATAATAAAAAAAGACTTCTGTATAAGAAGTCTTTTTTTTTTGAGTTATTGCTTTAAATATTCATTAATTGCTTTAGCGGCTTTTTTCCCTGCTCCCATTGCATTAATTGCATTTGAAGTACCTACAGGTGCGACATCGCCGCCGGCAAAGATTGCAGGAATTGATGTTTCACGCGTTTCGGAATCAACTGTAAAATATCCTTTAGAATCAACTTCAAAATCAAGTCCGTCCAAGTGTGCAGATTTTTGGATAATAGGATTAGGTCCAGTTCCAAGTGCAACGATAACAGAGTCAACATCTAAATCAGTATATCGTCCTGTACCTACAGGTTTTCTTCTGCCGGACTCATCCGGTTCTCCCAATTCCATTATCTCAAATTTCATGCCGGAAACATATCCGTCTTTATCATATATCTCTGCCGGCGCATGCAAGAATTGGAAAATCACACCTTCTTCTTTAGCATGTCTTATTTCTTCCAAACGTGCAGGAAGTTCCGGTTCTGTCCTTCTGTAAACTATATAAACTTTCTCAAATCCGACTCTGACCGCAGTTCTTGCAGCATCCATTGCTACGTTTCCGCCGCCGATTACAGCAACGGCTTTACCGACTCGGAGAGGAGTTACAGATTCTTTTCCATCTGCACCCATGAGATTAACTCTTGTCAGAAATTCATTTGCAGAATATACGCCGTTAAGGTTTTCCCCCGGAATATTCATCATTTTTGGAAGTCCAGCACCAGAGCAGATAAATATTGCGTCATAGCCGTCTTCTTTAAGCTGTTTCAAAGTTATTGATTTTCCGACAATAACATTTTTCTCAAATTTAACTCCCATATCTTTCAAATTTTTAATTTCTCTATCAAGAACTGTTCTTGGAAGCCTGAATGGAGGAATTCCATATCTAAGAACCCCGCCGAACTCATGCAGAGCTTCAAATATTGTAACCTCGTGGCCGGCTTTACGTAAGTCTGATGCTGCTGTTATACCTGCACATCCGGAACCTACGATTGCAACTTTTTTACCCGTAGGGACAATCTCTACATTTTTTGCAGAAGTATTATCACCCACGTATCTTTCGAGAGCACCAATTGCAACAGCTTCACCTTTTATACCAAGAATACAGTTTCCTTCGCACTGTCTTTCCTGAGGGCAAACCCTGCCGCATACAGACGGAAGCATACTTGTTTCTCTGATGATATCTCCGGCTGCCTCCAGATTATCTTCTTTTAAGGCTTTAATAAATTCCGGAATATTAATGTTTACAGGACATCCTTTTACACAACGTGGATTTTTACAGCTCAAGCATCGTGAAGCTTCTTCTTTAACCTGTTCAGCCGTTAGATTTTCTTCTACCGGAAGAAAATTATGACGGCGTTCAAATTTATCCTGTTCTTTTGGTCGCTGACGCATAGACTAACTCTCCTTCAACTTTATTATAACAAAAAAATCTTTTATTGTATAATTAAATATATGAAAAATATTATTTTTATATTTGGAACCCGTCCGGAAATTATTAAGCTTGCACCTGTGATACTTGAACTAAAAAAGTATCCAGAGGATTATAATGTTATTATATGCAACACTGAACAGCAAAAAGAGCTATCAAACCAGACTCTTGCATATTTCGGTCTTAAAGCTGATATTAACCTTGATTGTATGAGAGAAAATCAGTCGCTCTCGTCCGTTCAGGCTAGAATTTTAACAAGTCTAGATAAAGTTTTTTGCGAATGGGAAATTGATGCTACAATCGTTCAAGGCGATACAATGACAGTACTTTGCGGAGCTCTTACCAGCTTTTATCATAAAATTCCTGTTTACCATGTGGAAGCCGGACTTCGTTCTTATGACATTTATGAGCCGTTTCCGGAAGAAGTTATGCGTCAGATGACTTCACGTGTTGCAGCACTTCATTTTGCACCAACGGGAGTAAATAAAGATGCTTTGTTAAAAGAAGGTATTGATACCGATAAAATTCACGTTGTCGGAAATACTGTAATTGACGCGCTTTTCTGCCTGTCAAAAGACGTAATCGAAAATTCAAAAAAATTCTTCGTAGATAAAAATATACAGATTGATGACAAATTAGTTCTAATTACAGCACACAGACGCGAAAACCACGGTGAGCGCATTGACAGAATTATTGATGCAATATCTTTTCTGGCCAAAAAATATACTGACCATACTTTTGTAATTCCGGTTCATCCAAATCCGAATGTCAGAAATAAAATATATGATAGATTAGAATCATTTGCTAACATTCATCTGCTTCCGCCATTAGATTATCCAAACCTTGTATATTTGCAAAAGCATGCAAAGTTAATACTCACTGATTCCGGAGGAATACAGGAAGAAGCTCCGTCTTTTGCCTGCCCTACTCTTGTTATGAGATACGAAACCGAAAGAAAAGAAGGAATTGAGGCTGGAGTGTCAAAGCTTGTAGGCGCAGATTATGACAAAATTCTTAAAGAAAGTGAAAAAATTCTCACATCTTCTAAAGCAGAAACAAGACTCAAAGCACAAAATCCATACGGTGACGGAACGGCCTCAAAACAAATTGAAGGAATTATCCGTAAATGTCTATTGAACGCGTAAAAAAATATTTCAAACGGTTTGGAATATCTGGCCGGATAAAAGAACTCGATTCTTCCAGTGCAACTGTTGAACTCGCGGCTCAGGCTCTTAATTGTGAACCGGAAAGAATTGCTAAAACATTAGCTTTTAATGTTAATGAACAAATAGTTTTAATAGTAACCGCAGGTGATGCAAAAATTGATAACCATAAGTACAAAACAGTCTTCGGTCTAAAAGCTAAAATGCTTTCTCCAGAGATGGTTGAAAATCTGGTAGGACACGCTGTTGGCGGTGTTTGTCCCTTTGGGATAAACGAAAACATTGCTGTTTATCTTGACGTTTCACTTAAAAGATTTAAAACAGTTTTTCCTGCCTGCGGAAGTTCTAACAGCGCAATAGAACTTTCTCTCGAAGAATTAGAAAAGTATTCAGGATTTAGCCGCTGGATTGATGTGTGTAAAGAAAGAATCTTACAATAACAAATGCGAATCGTATTACATGAAAAATTTTTACCGGAAGCCCGTCTGCCTTTCAGCATAGTGAAGGGTTCTGTGAAAAGCCGGAAAATTATGGCTGAAAAACAGTTCAAAAACTTTTATAAAGAAATTAATCATTATTGGAATGGTAAATACTGTTCTGTTGATATTTTACGCGAAACATTAGATAAACAGCTCTATCCAAATAAAATTAATTACGTAATTCTAAACGAAGAAAATCAAAAATTTGCAGGAAGCCATGGATGCTCCGTAAAAGTTACTCCAGGAGAAAATGGAGAGCTAAACTTAAATCATACCGGATATAAATTTCTCTTGCCGCTTGATAGTACAAAAAATAATATTCTGAACAAATATACTACTCTCCATGAAGCAAGACATTTTTTTGACCACTTGTATAATCCAAAATATAGTTTGATAAGATGCGGGAAATCTATTAACCATGAACAATCTAAAGAAGATTACGAAAAGTTACATGAACTCTTTCTTACGGATTTAAATAAACCAATCAAGATGAAAAGTTTTAAAAATGATACCGAAATCATACTCAAACGTATTCCGAATGATGTTTTAATAGACGGCCTGCAAAACATACGTAATACTCTACAAACAGAAATCAATGCTTACAAAGATGAAATTAAATGTTTAATAAAAGATTACAAATTCCTCGACGCACTTATTCTAAAGTTATTCTTGAATACAAACTGCAAATTTAAAGCTAAACTAAAGTATACAAATCAAAAACTTAAAGAATTAATATGCATTGAAAGACAGGCTCTACGAAATCAACGCCATCAATAAAAGCATTACTGCAGAAATAAAAGAACAAACCCCGACAAATTTCCAGAATAATGATACTCCGCTTTTATCTTTCTTTGTAGCCATTTTGTACGATTGAATTTTTTGCTTGTGTTCACTTTTTGGCTTAGATTTTGACTTTTCTTCAAGGTATCTGTCTGAAAGGGATTTTTTAGATTTTACACCTGTTACCAGAAGTTCTGTATCATATCTAAGTTTCAAAAGCTTGGAACCAGCACCGTTAGAATATACACAATAATTAATTGCAACTTCAAAAGCCCTCTGTAAGCATTCCAGTGCCTCAATACCATCTTTATGCACTTTAACAGAATGAGCAGAATTATTACCGTGTTTCTTTAAAAAATATAGGTCGTCTATAAACTCTCTTTCTTGCTCCTCGCCTGTTATATTATCCTTAAGCGTAGCCAGCATATCGTCAAAAGTGCGTTCGGTCCTGCGTCTGCTTCGGAGAACATTTCTGCATATATGTTCTCCGAAGCGCCTTGTCTGAACCATACATTGTTCAAAATATTCATCGCGGTACAGCATCTCTGCTTCGTTTATTATTGTATATAGATTCTTGTCTATTTTCTTTAAAAAATCAAAATTCGTTGTCATAAGTTTATATGATAAATGAGATAAAAAATTATTGCAATCGAATAAATGCAAGACTAGCAAAAAGAGCTAGTCAATTAATAAAAAAACTCTTCCAACCGTTGCCTCAATTTTGTGCAGGTTTTTAGTTGGCAAGCCTTAAACCGACTGCTCCAAGAATAATCAATAATATAGATGCTATTTTTAATAGACTAACTGATTCATGTAAAAATACAATTCCAATTATACTAATCAATAATATTCCTAAAGAACACCAAATTGCATAACCAACGCTCATATCTATCGTTTTTAATGCAAAAGAAAGGAATGAAAAACAAAGAATATATGAGAATTGAAGGCAGTAAAACAGAAAACCCATTTGATAATTTCATTCCTGTTGTACCTATTGTTTCAAAAATAATTGCAAGTTAATATAACGATTAACCTTTTAAATCTGTATTAAAAAAGAGGGTTCTAAAACCCTCTTAAAATGGCGAAAAGAATGCGTTTTATATCGAACCATTTATTACAACATTAAAATTGCAGTTAATGAATAAAGATAGTACAAAACTAGTTTATATGTTAAATCAATGGACTTTGAAATATACAGCTTAAATTTAAAATCCTATAAATGGATTATGACTTTAAATAGCATAAATAGTTTAATTGTTATAGCATAGGAGAGTTGTCGCATGGCAGAGAGAAGAGAAGGTTTTTATATAGAATTATTAGACTTGTTGAAACAAGACCATGAAAATAGATTTTATTCAGAAAATGGAAAAGACCTACTCAGAAATAAATTATATGAATGTGCCATGAAGATGGATAAAGAGTTAATTAAGTTACTTTTATCCAATGAAAGAATTAAAAACAAGTTTTTTACTGATGTAGATGGATTGCTGGTCTTCGATAAAACAGCTTTTGGATGGGCGATTAATAACAAAGCCTTTTTAAACGATTCATATACAAGATTTAAAAATACTATCGGTTTAATTGACAGCAACGAGCAGTTTATCTCTTCTAAAAACGATGTTGTATTATCCTTCCCATATAAAGATTGTGTTTTAGAAGGTGGGCAGACAAAAGAAGACCAAAAAAGAGATGAAATATACTATAACGAACTGTTAGCTCCTGATGATGTTGATAGATTGCTCGCTCCTAAAGTTTTTACTAATGCTAAAAGATATACAAAAGATGGTGAAGAAGTAATAACTACCTTCAATGATGATGACAATTTACTTATTAAAGGTAATAATTTGTTAGCGTTATCATCAATACTGAAACGATATGAAGGCAAGGTTAAATGTATTTATATAGACCCACCTTATAATACAGGTTCCGACAGCTTTAAGTATAATGACAACTTTAATCATTCTACTTGGCTTATATTTATGAGAAATCGATTAAAACTTGCTTATAAATTACTCAAGTCTGATGGCTATTTATTTGTTCAATGTGATGATAACGAACAAGCTTATTTAAGAGTTTTAATTGATGAAATCTTTAATAAAGATAATTTTATTAATGTTGTTACTGTAAAAACAAAAATAGGTGGAGTATCTGGAAGTTCTGAGGGTAAAAGCTTAAAGGATGCAACTGAATTTATTAATATTTATGCAAAAAACAAGTCTGAAAGCCTGTTAAACCCTGTTTATGTAAAGACCCCATTAAATAAATATGTACAACAATATCAAGATGATGGTAAAAGTTGGAAATACACATCCATTATAACAAATATGTCTGGGAAAAAAAAAGTTAAAGAAATTGATGGGTTTACGTTCTATTCCTATGATACATTTGAAACAAAATCAGTAACAAGATTTGCAAAGGACAATGGTTTAACTGTTGATGAAGTTTACAATAAATATAATGACAAAATATTCAGAACAACAAATGCACAATCTAGCATTCGCCAAACTGTTATTTCTGAAACAAAAGATATTAACTCTGTTATTGTTGGTTGTGAATATATCCCAACAAAGGGGAAAAACAAAGGCAATTTAGTTGAAATATTATATAAAGATACAAATAGAAACATGTTAATGTTTCTGTCTGATTGTGTGCAAAAGGAAGGAAACAATTACTATTATTTAGAAAAAGTTTCGACTCTGTGGGATGATATACAATATAACAACATCTCAAAAGATGGTGGTGTAGATTTTGCTAATGGGAAAAAACCAGAAACATTAATAAAGCGAGTACTAGATTTAGCAACAAAGAAAAATGACATTATTTTAGACTTTCATTTAGGAAGTGGAACAACTTGTGCCGTTGCTCATAAAATGCAAAGACAATACATCGGTATTGAACAACTCAATTATGGTGAAAATGACAGCGTTGTCCGTTTAAACAACGTTATAAATGCTGATAAAACAGGGGTATCCACTAACGAGGATATCAATTGGCAAGGTGGTGGTAGCTTTGTCTATTGCGAACTAAAAGAACTTAACCAAAAGTATATAGACGAAATAATGATTGCTGATGACGATAAACTTATTGACTTATATCCTCAAATCACAGAATCGGAATTTATTAGTTACAAAGCAGATATTAATAAGTTAAAAGAAGGTATTGAAGATTTTAAACGATTAGAAACGGAAGAAAAAAGACGTTTCTTAATAGAGATATTGGACAAGAACTTATTATATGTAAATTATTCTGATATTGAAGATGAAGACTTCTGTATATCAGAAGAAGAAAAAGCCTTTACAAAAAGCTTTTATGGAGATGTGTAAATGACTACTTTTTTGTTTGAAGAGATAAAGACAATAAGAGAATATGCTCCAAAAGCTTACAAAGAGCTTCCTAAATATGTTGTACATAATCTAACACAAAAGTATCAAATAAGACCATATCAAGAGCAAGCATTTAGAAACTTTATTACATACTTTGAAAATGATAGATTACGTCATAGACCTTCACAAGTCTTATTCCACATGGCTACTGGTAGCGGTAAAACTCTAATTATGGCAGGGCTTATTTTATATCTGTATAAAAAAGGCTACAGAATTTTTTTATTCTTTGTAAATGCTGATAATATTGTGCAAAAAACTAAGGATAATTTCATCAACAGAACATCAAGTAAGTATCTTTTTAATGATGAAATTAATATAGATGGACAGTCTGTAAAAATCCGAACTGTTGAAAACTTTCAAGATTGGAATAAAGACGATATTAATATCTGTTTTACAACAATACAAGGTTTGCACATGAGCTTAAATCAATTCAAGGAAAATGGATTGACTGATGACGATTTTGCTGAAAAGAAAATTGTGCTTATTGCTGATGAAGCCCATCACTTGAATATAGAAACTAAAAAAGGCTTATCGCCTTCCGAAAAAGAATATCGTAATAACTGGGAAACAACAGTAAATAGAATTTTTAACTCTGATGTAGATAACATATTGCTTGAATTTACTGCAACTTGTGATTTAGAGAATCCATATATTTTGAGTGAATATGAGAAGAAAATTATTGTAGATTATCCATTAAGGAAGTTTAGGGAAGATGGATACTCCAAAGAAGTTAAAACGTTGCAATCGCATGTATCTCTTATAGATAGGGTTTTACAGGCTGTTTTATTGAGTCAATATAGATTAAAATTATTCCAGGATAACAAAAAGCTTATTAAACCAGTCATTTTGTTTAAAAGTGATAAGATAGATTCCAGTAAGAAATTCTATCAGGAAGAATTTAGACCATTAATTGATAACTTGTCTGAATCAGATTTGTTAAGAATTAGAACACAAACTTCAAACCCTCTATTAGTTAAGATGTATGAGTATTTTGATACTCATACAACTAATGAACAACTTATTTCTGAAATAAAAGAAGATTTTTCTCATGAAAAATGTATCTCTGTTAATAGCAAAGAAGACAAAGGAACATATCAGCTACTTATTAACTCACTGGAAGACCGCAATAATTTAATAAGATGTATCTTTGCGGTTGACCAATTAAATGAGGGTTGGGATGTCTTAAATCTATTTGATATAGTTAGATTATATGAAACTCGAAGTGCTGAAAGACACGGTGGTCCGGGAAGACAAACAATACAAGAAGCCCAATTAATAGGTAGAGGAGCAAGGTATTGTCCTTTTACGACATCCGATAAATCAGAAAGATTTTTACGTAAGTTTGATGATGATATAGATAATGAACTAAGAGTTTGTGAAACACTTTACTATCATTGCATGTATAATTCCTTGTTTATATCGGAATTAACAACAGCAATGAAGGGTATAGGATTATTACCTGATAACATTAAAGAATGTTCTTATATCTTAAAGGAAGATTTTAAAAGAGATATTATTTACAATAATGGTTTAGTATTTGAAAATGAACGTGTTGTTAAATCCAGAAAACAAATTACAGAATTGTTGCCGTCTGTTAGAACGAGAGATTATGAAATAGATTTATCTTCTGGAGCAACATCTATTGTAAATCTTTTAGCACCATCATCAGATGTGGTTAAAACATTAGAAAGAGTTTCTACTAAGTCTTTTACTATTGGACAAATAGCAGAAAAAAACTATTCGATAGTACATAAAGCATTACGTCAGTTTAATATCTTTAAATTTAACATTCTACAACAATACTATCCTAATTTAAAATCAACAAAACAGTTTATAACAGATAATAATTATTTAGGTAATATAAAGATTAATATCAAAATTAGTAATGATGAAATTACAAACGAACAGCTTTATATAGCTTGTAAACTAGTTGTAGAAAAGATTTCAAATAGTATTTCGGACATAGAAGAAACATTTGAAGGAACAAAAGAATTTAAGTCTAGAAAAATATGTGAAGTATTCAGAGATAAAACTGTTAGTTATACAGACCCACATGGAGATGGACAAGGGGTTTCTCAATCTCATGGAGCTATTTCTGAACATTTAAAAGTAAATTTACCAGATGAAGATTGGTTTGTGTTTACTGATAATTTTGGAACAAGTGAAGAAAAAGAGTTTGTTGCATACTTTAAAGAACATGTTCAGGACTTAAAGAATAAATATGAAAAAGTATATTTAATTAGAAATGAAAGACAATTAAAACTATTCTCATTTAATGGTGGTGAAAGATTTGAGCCTGATTATGTTCTTATAATGACTAAGCAAAATGGAAATATAACAGACCAGTATCAAATTTTTATAGAACCTAAAGGCTCTCATTTAATACAAAAAGATAGTTGGAAAGAATCATTTTTGTTAGAAATTGAAAGTAGTGGTATTCCTGTTAAAACATTGGTTAATGATAACAATTATAAAATTACTGGCTTCCCATTCTTTAATCGAGCAGAAAGACAATCTCAATTTAATGAGGCAATGACTAATTTGTTAGTTGCTGAATAGTCCAGAAATCATTTTTTTCTCGAATGTAACAACGTAGTTCAGTATTACTATGCTGACAAAAAATAAGTATTAAAAAAGAGGGTTCTAAAACCCTCTTAAAATGGCGGGAACGACGAGGCTCGAACTCGCGACCTCATGCGTGACAGGCATGCGCTCTAACCAGACTGAGCTACGCTCCCATATTCAATTATCATTTCTTAACACAAGCACGTACAATACTCTGTCCGCTCCCGTATCAAGCTGTGTTTATAATATAACCTGCTAAAAAAAAAATTGCAAGCATATTTTTCAAAAAATTTACCCCGGTGGAGAATATCGATTATAAACACACAGGTAATAGTTATTATATTGTCAATTTGGTTTAATATAATCATTAAATCTTTTTCATACTTCCAGCTATTCTTAATTCCAAGCCTCTTTTGAGGCTTTTTCTTTTTTTTATGCTAAAATTGATTTAAATAAGGAGCATAATATGCTTGAAAATTGGAAATTACCTCTTTTAATGACTGTACTTGCCGGATTTGCAACTGTAATTGGCGGGTTTATAACTTTTCTTGTTAATAAAAATAATTTAAAAATCCTTTCGCTCGGACTTGGTTTTTCAGCTGGAGTTATGATTTTTGTGTCGTTTACTGAAATACTATCAACTGCAGAAGGGCTTTTAAAAACATACTATCCCGTAAGTTATCACTGGATTATGTTCTGGGGATTTATTGCAGGAGTCATAATATCAAAACTTATCGACACTTTTATACCTGATCACGTAGAAGAAGATTTATTGAATGAAAAATCCGAAAACTGCCAAAAAACACATAGAATAAAAAGAGCAGGTTTACTCACTGCAATCGCCATTGCTGTACATAATTTTCCGGAAGGTTTAGGTACATTTCTGGTTTCTTCTCAGGATATTACAATTGGAATTTCTGTAGCGCTTGCTATTGCACTGCATAATATTCCGGAAGGTATTGCTGTAGCTTTGCCTATTTATCACGCAACAGGCAAAAAACGCATGGCTATATGGTACTCTTTCTGGACCGGAATGACAGAACCTATTGGAGCTCTCATTGGACTTGCACTGCTGCACTGGTTTCTGCCGCAAGTATTTGTCGGCTTCTTCATGGCTGCAGTTGTCGGAATCATGATTTATATATCTTTTGATACCCTTCTTCCACTATCACACGAATACGGTGACTGGCATTACGCTATTACAGGTATAATGTCCGGGGTAATTGTTATTTGGGCAAGTTTGCTGCTACTTAACGGATACTAGTTTTTAATGTATAATTTTATCAAAGAAGAAAGGAAACTTTTTATGACAAATTTATCACCATTACAAATCGAAAGATTAAAATACCAGCCAAAGCTTCCTGCTTCACTGGCAAATGGTATTAATCATCTTATTTCTCAAGAAGGCTCTGCAACTCAGTCAGTTGCAAATCAAGAAGAAATTAAAGCTTTATTCAAGAACACTTACGGCAAACCAACCGTAACATTCCAAACTTCTACAGAATCTGTAGCCAGTGAAGTTAGAAATGTTGGTGTTATCCTTTCAGGGGGCCAAGCTCCTGGCGGACATAACGTTATTGCCGGTTTATATGATGCTTTAAAACAAGCTAACTCTAAAAATAATCTTTACGGCTTCTTAGGCGGCCCTAGCGGTATTATTGAAGGCAAATACGTTGAATTCAATGATGAGTTTATTAACGATTATAGAAACACCGGCGGCTTTGATATCATCGGTTCCGGCAGAACTAAATTGGAAACAGAAGAACAGTTCCAAGCAGCCTGGGAAGTTTGCAAAAAACTTAACATTTCTGCTGTAGTAATTATCGGCGGCGATGATTCTAACACAAATGCTGCACTTCTTGCTGAATGGTTTGTTGCACATAATGCCGGCATTCAGGTTATCGGATGCCCTAAAACTATTGACGGCGACTTGAAGAACGAACAAATCGAAATCTCTTTCGGGTTTGATACAGCTACTAAAACTTACGGGGAATTAATCGGAAACATCGAAAGAGATGCAAACTCTGCAAAAAAATACTGGCACTTCGTTAAAATTATGGGCAGAAGTGCTTCTCACGTTGCATTAGAAGCAGCTCTTCAAACTCAGCCGAACATTACTTTGATTTCTGAAGAAGTTGAACAGAAGAAAATGTCACTTTCTTCTATCATCAATTACATGACAGATATTATCGTAAGACGTTCTGAAAACGGTAAAAACTTTGGTATTGCTGTTATTCCTGAAGGTTTAATTGAATTTGTACCAGAATTAAAAACAATGATTGCAAACTTAAATGATATTATGCCGTCACTTGAAAAGGATTCTAAATATTCAAATGGTACAGATGCTGAAAAGATTTCAATAATTGAAAATTCTCTATCAAGCGAAAATTCAAGTGTATTCAAATCTTTACCTTCACTTATTAAATCACAATTATTAATGGATAGAGATCCTCACGGTAACGTTCAGGTATCAAAAATTGAAACTGAAAAACTCTTAATTTCTATGATTGAAGAAAAATTAGCAGGCTTAAAGAAAGAAGGAAAGTATTCTGGTAAATTCTCAACACAATCACACTTCTTCGGTTATGAAGGCAGATGTGCATTCCCTTCTAACTTTGATGCTGACTATTGCTATTCACTTGGTTTCAATGCATTTGCTTTGATTAACTTCGGCTTAACAGGGTATTTGTCTTCAGTAAGAAACCTTACAGAACCTGCTAATGATTGGATTGCAGGCGGTGTTCCTCTTACAATGATGATGAACATGGAAAGACGGCACGGTGAAATGAAACCTGTTATCAAAAAAGCATTAGTTGAACTTGACGGGCCTGTTTTCAAAAAATTGGAAGAAAACAGAGAAGACTGGGCTATGAATGACAGATACCTATTCCCTGGTGCAATCCAATACTTCGGTCCTTCATCTGTATGTGATATTACAACAGTAACATTGCAGCTTGAAAGTGAAGCTAAACTCGCTAGAGTATAGGCATTTCATAAATTCAAAATCAAACAGGATGTGCTTAACACATCCTGTTTTTTATATTAAAATTTCTTTTTTTCCATTAGCTGCAATAATAAATTTTCCGCGGCTTGATACAGGAAAGATGAAGATATCATAACCTTTAGTTCGGCCAATTCTTTTACAGATCCTGCTCTTATAATTTTTGGAGCAAATCTATTATATTCTTTTTTCACCAGCACATTACGCTGTAAATCCAGATAATCTGTGTCATATTTTTTTGCAATACGTTTTAATTTAGCGAGAACCAGCTGCTTTTGTTTTAATAATTCATGGTAGTCATAGTTATCCTGTACAGAATAAAAAAGTTTCAGATTTTGTTTTTGAACTCTTATATCACTTTCAAGCCGGCGAAGCTTAACTAAGAATTCATTAAATTCTTCTTCTGACTGCGTAAAGTTAAGTTTTTTCGGGCCGATTTCTTCCTTTTTAGATTTTTTTGCACCAAATACCGGAGTTTGGTATTTATATGTATTTAATGGTAAAATGTTCATATTTTTTTGAAAACTTGTAAAAATATTTTTTGCTATAATAAAACAGAAAAGGAGAAAAAGATGTTAACAGGACCATTTTTGGATAGAAACTGGATGGGGCAGAATCCGGACTATGCTTCATCTGATATTATAATGCTTGGTATGCCGTTTGACGGAACTGTTTCATACCGTCCCGGTTCAAGATTTGCTCCCGAGCAAATCAGGCTTGCAAGCTGGGGGTTGGAAGAATATTCTCCTTACTTTGATAAACACCTTGAGGACTGTAATTTCCATGATGCCGGTGATTTAGAATTCCCGCTGGGTAATACAAAAAAATCTCTTGGTGTTATACGTCAAAATGTTGAAGAAATTTATAAAGACGGCAAACGGGTTTTCGGCATAGGAGGCGAACATCTTGTTACACTGCCGGAAATTCAAGCAATTTCTAAATACGTTGACAACCTTGCCATTGTTCACTTTGATGCACATACTGATTTGCGTGAAGAATACTTAGGAGAGCCGCTCTCACATTCCGCTGTTATCAGACATTCTGCTGAAATCATCGGATTTGAAAATCTTAAACAAATCGGAATACGTTCCGGTATGAAAGAAGAATTTGAACTAATGAAAAAATACAATACGTTAATTCACGAACACAAAGAACTGGATGTATTTAAAGATAAAAATATATTTATTACGGTAGACTTAGATGTATTAGATACTTCAATCATGCCTGGTACGGGAACTCCAGAAGTCGGCGGTCTTGATTTCAACCAGCTGGTAGGATGGTTCAAATATTTATCACAGTTTAATATTATTGGTGCTGATGTTGTTGAACTTGCACCGGATTATGATGCCAGCGGAGCTTCTACAGCAGTTGCAACAAAAGTAATTAGAGAATTATTAATGGCAGTAAGTTAAAAGTATGAATATAGATAAAGTAGTACAAATTTTAAAAGACGCAAAACAAACACGGAGCGAGTTTGTAGACCTTATGGATACCTTTAATGATCCATATCTGGTATTGATTTCCTGCATTCTTAGCCTCAGGACAAATGACAGGACAACATATCCTGCAACATTAAGAATGCTTGAGCTTGCCAAAACTCCGCACGAGATGAAGGCGGTCAAGGCAGACGACTTAGCAAAAGCTATTTATCCTGTTGGATTTTATGAAAACAAGGCAAAGCAAATAATTGAACTCTCGCGCCAGATTGATGAAGAACTCGGAGGCGTGGTTCCTGACGAGATAGAAGACTTAATTAAGTTCAACGGCGTCGGACGAAAAACTGCAAATCTTGTTTTATCCAGAGGCTTCAATAAACCTGCAATTTGCGTTGATGTTCATGTTCACAGGATTTTTAACCGCCTTGGATATGTTAATACGAAAACTCCTGAAGAAACGGAGTTTGCCTTAAGAAAAAAACTTCCTGTTAAGTATTGGATTGATATTAATACTCTTATGGTAACACACGGACAGAATGTTTGTAAGCCAATAAAACCAAATTGTTCAGTTTGTCCTATAGCCGGGCACTGTGCAAAAAATATTTAGTATGATATAATTAGTCCATAAAGAGAGTGAGTTGTAATGAGTGAAGAAATTAATTGTCCGTTTTGCGGAAATTTAATTGAAGTAAATGCGATAAAATGTCCAAACTGCAATGCATTATTCAAAGAGCCTGAACTTCCTAATATTAAATTTAAAGAACTTGGCCCTTTTATAGCAATTGACCTCTTAACTTTTGGATTTTTTTCTACAATATGGTTTTTCATAAATGGGAATGCCATAAACCACCTTACCGAAGGGAAAAAAGATGGAATAAAGCTTAACTGGCTTGTTCTTTTGCTTGCTATCAACGGCGGTTTTTATTTATTTTTCTTTTATAAACATGCAGCATATTTAATGCTTTTATCAGTATTACAGTGCTTGATATACATTGCACTTTCATATAGAGTGCTCAGAATAATACAAAAATATACTTCTAAAATGTATAATTCTGACATAGACTATAACCCATATTATATGGTCATCTTCAATGTACTTTATCTGGTACATTTTATTGAAACATACCAGAACAGAGTTTATCATACGCATGAATATTTTGATTGGAAATCACCGCAGGCAATATTTTTACTCATACTGCTTATAATAATTGTATGCATACTCCGCTTCTATAATGAAATGTTTTTCTTAATACACTAAACAGTTAGTTCAAATGTCGATGTCTGCATATCAGCAATCATATTAAAAACTTTACAATTGGCAGCATATGCATGCTGAGCCAGTTTGATATTCACTGCATCATTTACCGAATATCCGTTTTCAATAGCTGAAACCATAGCATTATCCAAATCTTCTGCAGATTTTGCAACATTTTCACCGGCGTTAGCCAGCAAATCCTCAGGGCGTATATTTGAATAATAGTTACTTAAATCAACAGTAGAGCTATCTTCGCGCGTTACAGCAGGAGTTTTGCTGTCCAGAGCAGTCCTTGACGGGGTATAGGAGGAAAGATCCTCTATTATGCCGGAATAAATGGATGTATCTATAGAAGATATTGAACTCATAAACGAACCTCTATTATAAGTTTAACGCATTTTTTGAATTATACAAGTACTTCGGGCTCTGCGTGCGTTACAATTGTAACATTACCCAGCGAAGCTTTAATTTCATTTTCTATCTGATCACAAATATTATGGCAGCAGCAGAGTTTCATATCAGGATTAAACAGGAGTGTCAGCTCTATATCTTTGTATTGTCCCGACTTCCGGCCTTTTATGTCTTTATACCCTTTAATAACTTTATTTTTTTTAATAATCTCTTCAATTTTCTCAATATCTTCATGAGGAATAGAGCCGTCCAGAAGATTATTCAATGTATCTTTAGAAATTAAAAATCCTGCCTTGAGTATTATAATTGCGACAAAGAGTGCAATTATCGGGTCTAATATTGTCAGTCCGGTAAATTTAATTAACAGAAGACCTATAAGAACTCCGAGAGAAGAAAAAATATCTGTACTCAAATGTTTTGCATCAGCATAAAGCGAAACAGAGTCAGCCTTTCTTGCAACCATAAAAAGATATCTGCTTACAAAAAAGTTTGCCACTACTGCAAATCCCATAACATAAATCCCGATTGTAGGTTCTGCCTTTACATGATATCCGAAAATAAGTTTTGAAGCTGCTTCATAGATAATATATAATCCTGCAAATATAATAAGCCCGCCTTCAATAAAGCCGGACATATCCTCATATTTTCCATGCCCGAAAGGATGCTCTTTATCAGCCGGTTCTGCTGAGCGCGTTACAGCAAAAAATGTTAATACAGATGCAAGAAAGTCAGAAAGTGAATGTATAGCTTCTGATATTATACTTATACTGCCAGACATTACACCAGCAATAAGTTTCGTAAATATTATAACTGCATTTGATGTAATTGAAATTCCTGCTGCAAATTTCTTTTCAACATCAATATTCATAGCTTAAGCAACTCCGTTATTTAACAAATCGTGAATATGGATAACACCTACAGGCTTGAGATTATCAACAACAAACAGATTTGTTATCTTTTTATCATGCATAATTTTCAATGCTTCGGCTGTCATTGCTTCCGGAGCAATTGTTTTTGGATTTCTTGTCATCAAGTCAGCAGCTTTTTCAGAAAGTATCTGTGCGGACAGGCATCTTCTTAAATCACCATCCGTAAGAATTCCTGTTAGAATTCCTGCGCTGTTAACAAAACCAACACAGCCAAGACGTTTCGAAGTCATTTCCAGCAGAACAGCCTGCATATTAGCATTTTCATCTAATAAAGGCATATCCTGACCTGTGTGCATTAAGTCAGAAACCCGCTTAAGAATAGAACCCAGCTTTCCTCCCGGATGTCTGTCATTAAAGTCTTCTTTTGAGAACCCTTTTCTCTCAATCATTCTAATTGTAAGAATATCTCCCAATACAAGAGTTGCAGTGGTTGAGCTTGTAGGTGCAAGTCCCAGCGGGCAGGCTTCTCCATTATTAGGAAGTAATAGAACCACATCGCCGGCTTTTCCTAGTGAACTATCCTGATTTTTAGTAATCGCAATTAGTTTTATCCCGAAACGCTTGCAATAGTTCAAAATATCAATCAGTTCTCTTGACTCGCCGCTGTTGGAAATCGCAATAACTACATCGTCATCGGTAATCATACCCAAATCACCGTGGCTTGCTTCCGCAGGATGGACAAAAAATGAAGGTGTACCGGTTGATGCAAGTGATGCAGCTATTTTTTTGCCGATGTGGCCGGACTTGCCCATACCGGTAATAATAATTCTGCCGGTTGAATTCTGCATAAAATCAAGAGCCTTTGTAAGACTTTCTGCATCAAGAGATTTTTTCAGTTCTTCAATTGCTCTAATTTCAGAGTCTATTGTCTTAATTGCAGAAAGCCTGTCTGATTCCATTTGTGATTGTTGAATAGCTGCCGGCATCTTTCATACTCCTATATTTCTACACTTTAACCATATTTTACTACAAAAAATTTTTGACTTAAAATAATTATTATGAAAAAGCTGGCCGGATATAAAGAAGAAATTCACTCCTGTTCTAAATGCGGACTCTGCCAATCAGTTTGTCCGATTTATAAAATTACAGGAAATGACTGCACTGTATCACGCGGTCTTTTTATTATGCTCAAAGGGCTTATCAAAGGCGAGCTTAAAATGTCAAAAAAAATGAACCGATACCTTGATTTATGCTTGAAATGCGGTGCGTGCACAAAATTCTGCCCGAGCGGAATTGACGCTGTGGAAATTATAACGGCTGCAAAAGCAGAGTATTTTAAAAAGCACCCGTTTGAAAAAGTTATATCTTTTGTACAAAAAAGATTAATCTTCGGATTAGGAGTTAATCTTATGGGTATGTTTACTAAAAATATAAAGGGTAAAACTTTTGATAAAAAAGTAATATATTTTGGCGGTTGCGGCGGAGAGGTTAAAGGTAATAAATCCGTGGTTACATTGCTTAATGCCTGCGGTATAGAAGTGATTACGCCTCACTTTAAATGCTGCGGTATTCCGCTTTATGTCCGCGGAGATATCGACTCATATCTAAGTTATAAAGAAAGCTTTATCAAAATTATCGAAAAATATGATATTAAAGATATTGTAACAACCTGTGCAAGCTGCGAAAAAACTATTAAAGGTTACAATATTGAAGGCTTAAATGTAAAAAACATATTTGAATATATTAAAGAAAATGAACTCAAACTTTCTTTAAAAAAGCCTGTCAAAGTGACTTTTCACAAGCCTTGCAACATTGATAATTTTCAAGATATCAAATGGATTTTAAATAATACAGAAAACCTTGAATACGTTGAAATGGAAAACTTTGACAGCTGCTGCGGGCTTAATGGAATATCCAAACTTAATGAATATGGAATAATGTACAAAATCTTCAAAAATAAACATAATAATATTGTCAAAACCGGCACAAAAACCGTTTTGACATCCTGCATCGGATGTGAAATAGCCTTAAATCTGTTCTCAGCAGGCAAATACAGGGTTTTTGATTTTACAGATTTCATTGCTGCCAGCACAAAATAAAACCGGCTACATCCATATAGCCGGATAAATCTGCACTGTTGCCTAAAAGTACTACTCTCCGTAGCAGCACTATAACAACTTGTTGCAGGATTTGTTATTGATTGTAATGACTTAATTTACATGGAAATAGTATCATTTTATACTTTTGTATGCAATAGATATATTCTAAATATTTACAAATTTTAATAGTCGTCAGCCATTATTTATATGCTGATGGCTATTAGATAATCCTCAAATTGACGCATATAATAGGATTATTATGTCAAATAAAAATTTGAATGCTGTTAAACGTATCGGAGCAAAACTAGCATATATAAGAAAATCAAAAAAAATTTCACAAATCAGACTTGCAGAAATGACAGATATGAATTTTAACTATATTGGACAAATAGAACGAGGACAGGCTAATGTCACAATTAATACTGTTATAAAAATCGCAGATGCTCTGGATATTGAAATTAAAGAGTTGTTTGATTTTACACTTTAGAATTAATCTAGACCATATGGTCTATTTATTATCTCCTCAAATTTAACCTCTTGATTGATGGCATGGGCATGCCAATCTTGTACACTGTTATCAAGGGAGAGAGAGTATATTAATTATGAAGAGAACGTTGTTATTTTTAGGAATGTTTTTATCTATGTTATCTGTATGTGCAGAAGATAACGTACTACAGTCTATTGAAATTGTTCCTGTAAAGGATACATATAATATTGTGCTTGTATCAGATAAAGCAGTAGATGTTAAAAAAACAGTAAAAGCACCAAATCAGATTACATTGAATATGAAAGACATTAGAGCATCAAAAACTCTTAATACAGTTTATAACAACGTTTCAAATGTAGATACTGTAATGGTTGAACCTCAAGGCAACGGTATCAGTATTTTCTTTCAGGCAGAAAATGCAGCCTCTGCATCGGTTTCATTTGATTCTCTAGCACCGGTTATACCTGCTAAAACTCAAAATCTTAAACTTAGCAACCCTGTTGAAAGCTACGCACCTATCTATAAAGAAGATATGTCAGCAGAAAAAACTTCAACACTTTTCAACAGGCTTAAAAATTCTTCAGCAGTAGAAGGTATAAAAGATTCTGTAGATCAGGATGCAGTATCAGATACAGCAAACAAAGTATTCTCATTCGGTCTGGTTGGATTATTAGCATTTGCCGTTATAAGATTGTTCAAACGTAAAGAACCGGAAATGAAAATCGGGCTAAGCCAGAGTCTTAATGACAGAGAAATTGAAATGTACAAAGGAGCACAGCCAATTGGAAACTCTTATGTAAATGTAGAAAAACCTTTCACTACTGTAAACTATGGTATTAACGCTTACCAGAGAGAAAACAGAAATCCTTATGAACAGGAAGCACCTATTCATAACGAGAGATTGAGAAGCTATGTAAATCCTGCTTCCGTCAACAATGTACAAACAATGAGTCAGCCGCAAAGACCTGCAGCAGCACAGACAGCAGTAAAGCCGGCGGTAAGAAAAAATACAACTCCTGTTAATACAGCACCAGTAAACCAGAGCAATCCTAATATTGATAACTTGAAGTTTTTGGAATCAATGACTGCTATATATGAAAAGAGCGGACGCCACGATTTGGCAAGAGGACTGAAAGCAAGTTTGAGTAAGAATAATATTAAATAAAATTACGGCGGGCGGTTTCTATTTTGTAAAAAAATGTAACGATTTTTTACATAACCCTAAAGTTTTAGAAAATTATGCCGTTAATACCTGTATAATGTAACATTTTGGATAAAATGTTACATTATCATATTTTGATTGCCACAAACATTATTTATTAAGTTTTTTACCTGCTGCTTATTCTATATTTTATTAGAATAAGCTTTGTGCATTGGCCTGAATATAGCGGTATTCCTGAGAACATAACATTTTATCCAAAATGTTATGTTCTCAGGAAAGGAGAATGATGGACATAAATCAATATAGTATTTATTCGGCTGTTTCTAAAAATGAGAATAAAAATCAGGATGACCTGACAAAAGCATCAGAAATAACCGCAATGCTTCATAAGTTTGATAATGCAGAAAATGCAAAAGAATGGCTTAAGGAAAATTTTCAAATTTGCGGTGATACAAAAAATTTACCTATAGCATACGGCGTAAGCATTACTACAAAGTCCAACAAAACATCATTAAACGTTATTGTACAGCAAAAGAATAAGATAATGACATTTAATTACAGCAGTCAAAATAAGGAGTAAAAAATGGAATTAACATCACTACAAACATCTCAAACAAGAACAACGACAAACAATTCGTCCCAGTCGTCAAAAGCCTCAGAAAGCAGCCAGCAGAGCAGTCCGACATTTAAATTTGATGAAGTATTGGATATCCTTTTAGAGGATGGATTTGATGCAACACTGGATAAATTAAAAGAATTAAAGTCAGAAGGTGTTATCTCTTCAATCAAAGTCACTTCTGATTCAACAACAGGAAAAACAACAATAAGCGGAGAGTACGATGGAGTTGAATACGAATTTATCGGAGTATTAAAAGGTGGAAATAATGATATTTCTGACTTATCAGATACAACCAATACTTCAACATCGTCTTCAAGCAGTAAACCGGCGGCTTCAGAAGAAACAAAAGAAGACAACGGTTCAATAGAAACAGGCGTTACAACCGGAGCATCCACAGATTGTATGGGAGAAACTTTTACAGCGTATGATGCAGCCTGGTATGGCTCCGGCGGTCCGCAAATAAATCTGAAGGAAAACCTGATTACTGCCTGTACAATCTATCCGGAGGTTATGCAGCCGTTTGTTGATGCAGGACTTGTAAAAATGAACAAGTATGGAGATTATGAAATTGCAGACCAGGAAGCTGTTGATAAATTTTACGGCAACAGTAACTCAATCAGCATGGATGAATTAAAAGAGCTGTTAACTGGACAGAATTTTGATGCTGAAAAAATCAAAGCTTATATAGAAAACCAAGAGCCGCTTGATAATGATAAAAGCTTTATTGAGAGTTTTCCGGAAGAAGGAATGGACGTAGATGAATTTATCCAGCTATATAGAGAATATCCTGATATACTTGATGCTTTTGTTCAGGCAGATCAGATTAATATCGGCAGATGGAATGAACTATATGATGGAGGAATAAGTGATTTCGCTACTGACGGCAAAATAACAAAAGAAACACTTGAAAGTTTATTAACAGATGGACATTTTGATACAGAAAAAATTCTTAAACACAAATATGGTAGTTATAGCTACGATAAATACAAAGAAAATTTAGAAACACTTAAAGCTGAAGTTGCAGAAAAACAACGAGCTAATTATGAAGCAGCTTTGAAGTATATGGAGTATTTTAATTCTTTATCTTATTTAGAGCGCAGGGCATTGCAGGAAGACAGCAGCTCTACATACAGCTCTGTAGAATATTATCTTGAGCAATATAATGCAATTATGGACTCTGACGCTAACTCACAAAAGTTCACAAATCTGTGCAATGGTCTGCAATTCTATACAAATACAAGCAAGGGCAATTTGATTTTGGAAAAAGTCAAATTAACAAATCCAGAGCTGCTCAGCTAATTCAAAAAGCCCGTTTAAAACGGGCTTTTTTTTGATACTCTTTCAAAAACTTCTTCAAAACTTTCAATCGGCTCAAGCCTGTAACCGCAGTTTTCTGCAAGCGTGCCTCCCATCATAAACAGTTCTTCCTGCGGATAGCGTCTGCAAATTCCCGGACGCTTTTTATGTATCTTACACTTATTAGTTTCTTTATCAAGATTCATGCATTCGAATACAAGTCCGGTTTCGTCCTTATCAATAATTTTTAGATACGTATAAAACGGATGAAGTTTTTGAAGTTTCTTAAACTCTTCCTCTGTCTGGATAACGTTTTTATGCTTAACATAAATCTTCTGGCAGCATCTGCCGCAAGCATTACAGGAACCTACACGGTAATATTTTTTTCTTAATATATACAGGTAAAAAAATTTTTTTAGTTTTTTAAACATCCATAACTCTTGATTTTGCTAATTTATACTCGGAAGAATTTTTATTAGCCATCAGCATGGCCTTTGAGAAATACTTATTAGAAGTTTTAAAATCTCCATTGCTGTAATATGTTCCTCCTTTTTCGAGGCATATTCTTATAATTCTCTCCTCCGGATTTATGAAAGATTTCAGCCGCTCAATTCTCTCGCCGAATTCATCCTTCAAAGAATCTTTTAATATTACACAATTTTCGTATTCCAAAAGCGCCATATGGTAATTGTTATCAGCATCATACCTCTTAGCCCATTCCAGATGTCCCTGATAGCTGTACGCGTCAAAAGAATCATTTAACTCATTTATGAGCTTAACTGTTTTCAAATACTCCTGCTGGTTATGCAAAACAAGCGGAAGCAGCCTTCTCATCGTACAATAAGTAGCTGTATAATCTCCCAGATTAATATAAACTGACGCAAGTTTCTGAAGTACATCCAGAGAACGATGGTCTAAACACATAGCCTGTTTAAGATATATTAAAGCATGCATAAAATCATTTTCTTCCAGATAAACTTTACCCAGAAGATGATTTATATCAAAGCTTACAGGCAAATTTTTTACTGCATATGTTAAGTATTCAATGGCTGACTTATTATTTCTAGCTGAAATTGCTCTTCTTGCTTTCTGCAGCGACTCGTTACCAATCTCATTACACTTATCAATACTGCTTTTAATAACCTCGTATGAATTTCCTTTTTCTTTTGCGTATTTCAAATATTTTTCATAATAAAAAACTGATTGAAATTTCATACCTTTAGAAAAATATGAAGTTGCCAGATTAAGGCACACAGCTTCATCGTCAGGTTTATAAGCATAGGCTCCTGCCCAGTTTTCAATTGCATTTCTCAAATCCATGCGTTTATAAAAAATATTCCCCAGATAAAGATATGACGAATTTTTAAGCCCCTCTAGCGCAATAGATTTCTTAAAATATTCTTCTGCTCTGGTTAAGTCGTCAAGTTTATAATAACATCTGCCGATTTCGTAATACAATTTAAAGGAAATACTTGTATTAAGCAAACTCAAGTACAGCTTCAAAGCTTCCGAATATTTTCCGTTTTTGTAATGGTTTTTGGCTGCTTCAAGCGTTTTATTTTCTATATCAGAATTGTCCTGTACATAATAATCTGACGATACCATACAGGTATTCTATCATATTTATAAACTTAAATCATCCCATAATTTCTGATTTGTTACAAGACTTGAAAAAACATCATCTTCATAAACATCTACAACGCCCTCCTTGAAAAGCTCTTTAACCCTTTCAATATGTGACGTATCTTCCTTATCGCTGGTTGCTATTTTTGTAAACTTGTTAATATCCATATCACGCTGGAATAATTCCATAGCGCTCGAAGAAATCTCCGTTTTGTCAACATACGGATTAGAAGTGTATCCGCTTTTTTGAAGATTAGCCCTTACAGATGCAAGGTTAATGACATTGCTTGCATTCCCCAACTGTGAATTATTATATAATAACCCGTTATTATTATTGTTGATATTGTTGAACATGAGACCCTAATCTCCCCTATTATTTTACACCATTATCATCTATTTTCCGCTTTTTGTAATCAACTAAACAGATGATATTAGCAAATTTATTTTTTAGGGGGTTTAAAATAAAAAAAGAGGATAATAAAAATGCGAATTAACCATACCTGCACTGCCAGAGAAATGAGTATTATCAGAAAATACATCACAGGACTCAGCTACAAACTGAAAATGACACAAGATGAACTTGATAGTTTTCATAAAATAAGAACAAGAAAACAATTAGAGAAAAAATCATACGAATATATTGCAAAAAAGCTTGATATACCGTCAGAAATTCTTCCTCCGCTTGTTCAGGTTGAACCGGATAAGTATGCAGACTATTCTTATGCTTTTCTAGATAATGTAATTCAGGCAGGAATAAAATTAAGAACCCCAAAAACAGAAATATTAAGCGCTATAAGACATGAGTTCCAGCATTTCTTGCAAATTTGCAATATGCTGAGAACAGAAGGTTTAGGCAGCGAAGCCCAAAAGTATCTCACTCAAGAATCTATTGAGGACAGAAAAGATTTTATAACCATGCTGATAAAGAAATCCAATTTTAAAATCTTTGACCCGAAAGAATGTCCGGATGCAAAATTTCTTAACGGTCTGCGGGACGCCTTACACTTTAATGATATAAACTTGTTTAATGAACGATTTAAGCCTGCGGCAGAAGGTATAAAAAATATGTGGCAGCAGATTAGAACAGTTGCAATAAATCACTGGGGAGTAATAAAGCAAGGCACTTATGAGTCAAGAACCAACAAAGAACTGTTTGAAGATTTGAAAAAACATAAACCAGATGAAGACATTTTCGATTGGGCGATAAGCAAATTGGAAAAAGATGCTATGCTGGCAGAAGATGTTGCATACAGAGAATACAACAAAATTGACCCGGGATGTTACATCAAAAAAGAAAAACAAATCTATGCTGCTCTCGAGAAGGATGAATTATATCAGGAGCTCCAGAAAATTGCACTTGATAGACAAAAAAAGAAGGAATTATAACAGTATCTGCGTACCGAGCATAATTCTATGAGAGTCTTTTGCAGCTTCATTCTGACAGAATACGTAGTTTAGAATAAGCCTTAACCCCTGACCTTTTATAAAGTAGTTTAAGCCCACAGAATACTCTCTTGATTTATTGTTATCAATTTCATGATTAGGGTCAAATTCATCATACCTTGCGAGCAGCTGTAATTTTTTAGTAAGCATATAGCCCAGTGTTGCATAAAAACCGCTGGCGTGCTTATCAACCGAATGACCGGACGGGCCGTTATACCCATTTGCATTTGCCCATTCGAAATTTGCCATAAAACGTTTGTAATCATACTGGACATGTGCACCTATAACACAAAAATTATTATCTCTGTGACCGGCATCCATACTTGTACCAACAAGTAATTTTCCATATTTACCATCAGTTTTGCCGAGTGGTTTTAAATCAACTCTGCCGATGAATTCAGCCCCCGGAAAAAATTCCTGAAAATAAGTATCAGAGCTGTAAACACCAAAATCATAATCAACAAGACTGTAACTTCCAGAAGCTCTTGCACCCAGTTTACGAACCGTACCAAAGTTTCTGGATATTTGCGAACGCGCAATAAATGGCAGAACAAACGGTCCATAGGCACCTTCCAAGCCCACAGGTGGACGTGAATGACCTACAAGAAGGCGGTGATGAGGTATTTTATTTGTTGCTACATACATATCTGCAAACAAATTCTGAATTACATTTCTTGATGAAAACGGAGCAATATTAATCATTACCCTGAAATCAGCATTATTATTTTTCAAAAAACCATCATACCCGACATTAATAGTATTGATATCATAATGGTTTGTTGTGTGTTCATGACTTAAGCCATCCTGATTAAACTGCAAACCAATATCACCATTATAACCAGCCCACAACTGGGTTCTATCCATTATCGAATTTTCATCAAATTTGTGAGTAAATACATCTTCCAGCAGATAAGTCGGCTTATCATATTTTTCTACTTCAAGATGATAAACATCTTGAAGTTTTTCTTTTAAAGTTTTTTCTTCCGGCGCTCTTTGCTCAGTAATTGAAACAGACTGAGGAACTTCGATACTGTCTGTCTGTTCTTCCGGGGTTTCCAGTACTACTTCATCAAGCTGTTCTACAGTTTTTGCACCCTTTCGTGCGGCAAAAACCGGATTAATTGCTATAAATATTATCGCCAGTATTACAAGTAAAATCTTCTTTTTCATAACTATATTCTATATTTTTAGGGGAAAAAAGACCAACCCGCAAGGGGATTGGTCTTTATAAATTATATTAACGCTGTTGTCTGTGTTCTTCTCTTAAATAAGCTGTCCAGAATAAAAGTACAACAAATACAAATGCACCTACTATATTTCCTAATGTAACAGGAAGTAAGTTGTGCAAGAAGAACCCTTTCCAGGTCATAGTTGCCAGCTGGTCAGGAGTCATGCCTGATGCTGCAACAATTGAAGGGAAATGCTTCATCAAAAGTCCGTTTGGAATAAAGAACATATTTGCAACAGAGTGTTCATAACCTGATGCAACGAATGTCATAATCGGGAAGAAAATTGCAAAAATCTTACCAATTACACGTTTAGAAGTTGATGCCATAAATATTGCTAAACAAACTAACCAGTTACAAAGAATACCTCTAAAGAATGCTTCTCCAAAAGTAAGATTGATTTTTGAAAAAGCAGTCTGCATAGCAGTAACACCCACTGCATCACCGCCGTTATGCCCCATTCCTGCGCCATAGATTAAACCTGCAACAAGTATTGAGCCTAAAAAGTTTGCAATGTATACAACAGTCCAGCTTCTCAATAATTTAAGAAGGCTTACTTTCTTTTCCAATACAGCAAACGTCATCATTACATTACCGGTAAATAATTCTGCACCGGTCAGCGCAACAATCATCAAACCTGTTGCGAATGTCATTGCACCTATTAATTTAGTAAAGCCCCAGCCCATATTAGAATCACCTGTCATAACAGTTAATGACACCTGTGCGCCAAAAGCAATAAAAGCACCTGCTGCAATTGCAAGTGTAAACATTTTTGTTTTACTATAGTCAGCCTTGCCAGTCATAACATTTTCACTTAATTCATGAACGGTTGCACTTGGTGTAAGGCTGTCTTGTGTGGAAATAACCTTTTCTTCTTCCATTTTTCCTTTCTCCTATGTATTAGTCCCAATCTAAACAATATAAATAGATGTATTCCAACGAACAGGAAACACAATATTTCTTAATCACATACTATTTAATGTTCAGCATAAAAAGGGTTTTGCTTAAATCCTTATTGATAATAGCACCTGAAAAAATTTATACAAGGGGGTAAATGCAAGGGGTAAATAAAGGGGGAAGAAAAATAGGAAATAAATTCAAATTTTTATAGTATTATTAATATATGAATTGTTTTTTTAGAGATCAGCAGGAAGCTTTATACAAAGCCACAAAACCCTATCAATACGTAGGTGGAGAATTTTTATCATTCAATAAAGATTTTGACTCTGCTAAAGTAAGATTCGCATTTGTTTTCCCTGATAAATACGAAATCGGGATAAGTAATCTGGGCGTGAGGATTATTTATGACAGAGTAAATTCTCACCCCCGCATGATGGCCGATAGGGTGTATGCGCCTGAACCTGATTTCCAACCAGAATTTTTATACGGCGTTGAATCAAAAAGAGCTCTCAAAGATTTTGACGGAGTTGGTTTTTCGCTTCAATACGAGCTTTCATATCCGACGGTTTTAAAAATGCTGGAAATGGGAGGAATAACCGTAAGAAACGATAAAAGACGTGATGATGAACCAATCATTTTAGCCGGCGGCCCTTGTACTTTTAACCCGCTTCCGCTTGCAGAATTTATTGATGTATTCTGTATCGGGGACGGAGAAGAAATGATGGTTGAAGTTTGCGAAGTTCTCGAAAAAACAAAAGGAATGCCGCGCAGACAAAGAATTGAGCAGTTGTGCAAACTCAAAGGCTGCTGGGGGGCGGGAGTAAGTCAAACAGTTGAAAAACGTCTTGCACCGCTGACACTTGAATACGCTTCGACATCTTATCCAATACCATTTTCAAGTTCTGTTCACGATAGAGCGATTGTTGAAATAAGGCGCGGATGCGGAAGAATGTGCAGATTCTGCCAGCCCGGACACGTTACGCTCCCAATTAGAGAACGCTCAGCTGAAGATATTATTAAGATAACAAAAGACCTCGTTAAAAATACGGGATATGAAGAATACTCGCTTCTGTCACTCTCATCAAACGATTATTCAAATATAAAAGATGTAATTAAAGAACTCGCTGTTGATTTTAACAAGAAAAAAGTTTCAGTTTCACTCCCGAGCCAGAGAATTGACGGCTTTAATCTGGAGCTTGCAAATCTTATGCACTCGGTTAGAAAATCAGGAATGACACTTGCGCCTGAAGCCGGAAGCCAGAGGTTAAGAAACCTTATTAAGAAAAATATTTCAGAAGAACAAATAATTAATGCAGCGCTTACGTTGTACGAAAACGGATGGTCAAAGATAAAATTCTATTTTATTGCGGGGCTCCCGACTGAAACTCTTGAGGACATGGACGAAATGGCGGAACTTTTGAATAAGATTAAGTACCGTGCAAAACTTATAAAACGTGAAAAAGATTTGAAACACGGATTTGAAATAACCTGTACGCTTTCAATATTTGTTCCTAAACCATTTACGCCTTTCCAATGGTGTCCGCAAATGGATTTAGACGAAGTTACAGCACATATAAATTACCTGAAAGAAAAAACAAAACATATCAAAGGGGTAAAAATTAACTATCACGAAAAGTTTGTTTCACAAATTGAAGCAGTTCTTACAAGAGGCGATGCAAACCTGTGCAAATACATAGAAGCGCTTTATAAAAAAGGATGCTACCTCGATGCCTGGGGTGAATATTTTGACAAAAATGTATGGAAAGAAACAGCAGAAGAATGCGGATTTTCTCTCAAAGAACTTGCACAGAAAGAATACGGGCTTGATGAAACCCTCCCGTGGGATTTTATTAATGCCGGCTTAAGCAAAGAATGGCTGCAAAACGAGTATAAGGAGGCGTTCGAGCAAGGCTGTGAGTTTAATTTACAACCGACATGTGAACACAGATGTGTTAACTGCGGTGTCTGTCCTTCATTAAAAACCCGTAAAGTTCTTGCAAAACCTTTCAAAGCCTCTGAGGAAGCAGAAAAGATTTCTGCTATTGCACCTCAAGACCCTGCCAGAGCACATGTCGACCCGAATATTCCGGTTTACAGATACAGACTTACAATTACTAAGAAAGGACTTCTGAGATACTTTTCACACCTCGACTGGCAGAATACTTTCCACAAAGTTCTTGCAAGATGCGGTTTGAATATGGTTTATTCTCTCGGATTTAATCCTACAATGAAGGTTTCAATGGGAATTGCACTGCCTCTATTCGCTCAGAGCGAAGGCGAACTGGTTGATATCGAAATTTATGATAACCTTAATGAAGAAGAAATAAAAGAAGTTATTAATCCAAACCTTCCGCAAGGTGCAGAAATAACCGCTGTAAAGAGGATAGAAAGATACGCTAAGGCTGTAGATATTGAAGCTCAGTGGGCTGAATACCGCATAACTCCATATTATAAATCAAATGAAAATTCACTTTACAATTTTGAAAAATTTCGGTATGATGTAGATAAAGTTTTATCTTCAAATGAGATTTTAATCACGAAGAAAAACAAAAAAGGTTTTGAAAAAACAACAGATTTTAAGAAATCTATAGGTACATATAGATTTGAAGACAACAATCTGTTCATATGTCTAAAAACCGGTCAAGGGTCTGACATTCCTGCTCTGAGAGCTGATGACTTGATGAGATTGGTAAACCCTGATCAAATATTTGATATAACGAGAGTCAGATTTTTGAATGAAAGTTTAAACGAGATGTAAAAAGTACGTATGTACTTTTTACCCCATATAAGAAAAGGATTTAAAAACGATGAAAGAAACAGTCGCTAACAAAATAGTTATAGCCGAGCGCGATAATATTGCTGCGGTTATTGAAAAAGGAAAAGTCGCGGAATTTTATGTCCACAGAGGAGAAATCATCCTCGGAGATGTTTACCTCGCTCAGGTTGAAAATATCTTACCGTCAATTGAAGCAGCATTTGTTAATGTAGGATCTGATAAAATGGGCTTCTTACATGCTCAGGATGTTATGGGTAAAGGTGCTTTACAGGATAAGCTAAAACCTAAACAGAAAATAGTTGTTCAGGTTGTTAAAGAACCTGTAGGGCACAAAGGCCCGAGAGTTACAACAGAAATTTCTCTACCGGGAAGATTTCTGGTACTTATGCCTAACGAACCGGGAATTAACGTAAGTAAAAAAATTACATCTGCAAAGGAAAGAGCAAGATTAAAATCAATCTTAAACCTGCTCAAACCGGTAGGTGTCGGGGTAATTGTAAGAACAGAAGCAGAAGGCCAGTCTGAAAGCGATATTCAAGAAGATTTAGAAATTCTTCTTGAAAAATGGAACAATATTATTACCTCTGCTGAAAGCATGACTCCGCCAAGCCTCCTATACAGAGATCAGGATTTATTATACAGAGTAATAAGAGAAGCTTGCAGTGAAGAAACTCAAGAAATCGTTGTCGACACTGCTTTTGCCTTAAATAGAGTTCAAAATATACTCCAGAACTGGCACATGAATAAAAACATCAACGTCACACTATACAAAGGTTCTGAACCGCTTTTAGTTGCAATGGATATACACAAAGAAATTAAAGCAGCTCTGCAGATGAAAGTTAATCTGCCATCTGGCGGATATCTGTTTATTCAAACAACTGAAGCTCTTACAGTAATTGACGTTAACAGCGGTAAGTTTACAAACTCTGCAACTCAGGACGAAACAATACTGAAAACAAATATTGAAGCAGTCCACGAAATTGCACGCCAGCTCAGACTTCGTAACATTGGCGGTATGATTATCATTGACTTTATTGATATGACATCGCGCGTAGATAAGCTTGCAATGATGGAAGAACTTGAGATGGCAATTGAATCAGACAAAGCAAAACCGCAAGTCGGCCAGCTTTCTGATTTAGGCCTTGTAGAAATGACAAGACACCGTCAGGGACAGGCAATCAGTGAAATTTTTGCAAAACGATGCCCTCACTGTCAGGGTAACGGTTATATTATGGAAGATATTAAGTTTGCTTCTGCAACATCAGAAGGCGAATATCGTGCTAAAGCAGCAAAATTAAAACTTCCTATGGGTAACAAGAAAAAATTCAATAATAACAAGTTCAATAAACCAGAAGAAGTTAAAGAACAACAGCAGCCAATACAAGAAGAAAAACTTGAGCAGGTTAGTGAAAACCCTTCTGTAACTGCTCAGACCGAAGTTAATGAGATTAAAGAAGAAAAAGAAGTTAAAAAAGGTAGAGCAAGAGGCAGAAGCAGAAAAATCAAAGAGGCTGATGTTCTTGCAGAAAATACAGCTCAAACAGTCATAAACGAAGCTTCCGAAATAGCACCTGTAATTGCTGAAAACGCTGCCATTAAACCAGATGAGCCGGAACAACCTGCAGAAGTTCAATCAGAAGTTAAAGCGGAAGAACCCGAAGCAGAAGCTAAACCTGCAAAACGTACACGCAGACCAAACAGAAATTCACAAAAAAGAACAAGAAAGCCTGTTAAGAAAGATGCTGAAGAATAAAATTATTACAGTTTTACTTATGCTTACGCTTATATCGCCGGTCATTGCAGAGCCGGAGGGTATGGGAAACAGCACCATTCCTTATAAGCAGCCAGTAAGTAAAAGAAAAGTTGCAAAGAAATTCCTCGCCGCAATGGCCGGCGTTGGAGTTTCTTCAATTCTTCTATATGTAACTTTAAGCTTATACAACAAAGTCCGCTCAAGCATTATTGAAGCCGCAAAAGAAATTCCGCCCAAGGGTGAAACATCACTGGTAACACCGGAAAGTCTTACTGATGCAATCAAAACTTTCTTAGAAAAAACTAAGTGGGACTAAGATAAGAAAGGAGCTTTATATGAGAAAATACTTACCTGTCATATTGTTGATACTTGCACTTGCTTTTACTGTGAATATTGATACACTAGCAAACAGTGGATGGGTAGACCAAAATGGCAACCCGGTATCTGATAAAGATGTTGCAGACGCATTTTCACAAGGCATCATGCAAGGCGTTACTAATATGGCTAAAAAGATTCAACCGGGTTATCGTAAATTAATGACTTGCTCTCCGGTGAGTATAGATGACGCAAGCTTTCATGTTTATGGCATTAGTGGCAATAAGTGTCATTTCAAATATTGTCAATACGACTGTGCTTTAACTATGGATATGACAAGAAAATATGCTGAAGCATCTCTCAAAGGGGTAGAAGATGCATTGAATGGGAATTTTAGTACAACACCTAAAACACCTCATGCAAAATATATACAAAGTGTTCTGGATAACCCATCCTATTGTAAAAACACTGGCTTACAATGGACTGTTGAATACGAAAATGAATAATAATCAAAAGAGGAGGACTAAAAAGTTCTCCTCTTTTTTACGTTTTAAATTTTTTATTGTTATAATTATTCTATGTCACAGAGAAATTTCCAGTTTTATATAGTTCCAACACCGATTGGAAACATTAAGGATATTACTCTTAGAGCAATTGAAACTCTAAAAGAGGTTGATTTTATTGCGTGCGAAGACACCCGAGTAACGCAAAAGCTCCTTAACCATTATGATATAAGAACTAAATGTATTTCTTATCATAAATACAATGAGCGTGAACGTGTTGATTTTTTCTTGAATGAGCTTAGGACCGGAAAAACAATAGCACTGGTGTCAGATGCCGGAACACCTATGATTTGCGACCCGGGCGGAGTTATTATACAAGAACTGGTTAAAAATGGTTTCAGTGTAACCTCACTGCCGGGAGCGTGTGCAGTAACAACATTTCTCTCCAGCGTACCAAGAAGCTGTGAAGAATTTGCATTCATCGGTTTTATTCCGCGTACAGAAAAGCAGATTGAGGAAGCTTTAAAAAACTATACATCTATCAACACTGTATTTTATGATTCACCGGAAAGAATATTAAAAACAATAAAGGTAATACAGAAAGTCCGGCCGGAAGCTGGTTTTGCCCTTGCAAGAGAGCTTTCTAAACTTTTTGAAGAGGTTGTAACAGGCAGTGCTGATGAAATTACCCAAAAATTTCAGGGTGGAATTAAGGGCGAAATTGTATGTATGGTTTATGCCGACGAAAACCCAGTTATCACTGATGTTGACTTTAAAATCAAAAAATTGCAGGAAAAAGGGTTTAAGGCTAAGGAAATCGCTGTAATCCTTTCTACGCTTTATAATCTGAATAAAAATGAAATTTATCAGAAAATTTTAGATATGTAAACAAATGTAAATCTTTCTTTCAAAATCCTAAAGTTTTTTCGAAAAATGCCGATAAGTATAATACAGACAAATACATTTATCGGAAAGGACAACAGGATATGTTAAAAAAGATTGCAACCCCAACAAACAATACTTTTAGCGGAGTTGAATTTATATTAAGAGGAGCTAAAAAACGCAGGGCGATGGCAGTATCCAATGCAGTTACAATTAATGCTGAATCAGGAATTCAGGTTAAGCTGCAGGCTGTGAAGTAGGGGTTCAAGCATTTGGTTTTGATAAAAATATCTAGCCAAACGTTATATTTACCCCCTGTCTGTTAAGATAGTTGAGAGTATATTTTGAATCCTGATTTTTCAATCAGGATTTTAATTTGGAAAAAAAATATATTTATGTTATTATTAATTTGTTGCCGAGGAAACGTGGCCGAGTAGGCTGAAGGCGGCACCCTGCTAAGGTGTTATATGGGGCAACCTGTATCGTGGGTTCGAATCCCACCGTTTCCGGATTTAAACACCGGATTTCAGGTTATCTGAAATCCGGTTTAATTTTTCATTTTAAAAAGTTTTTAGTGTAAAGAAACAGGACAGTACAGAAAAGTGGAACCTGCCTTAAAGTCGCTGTTGGTAAATAATTTTAAATAAATTTAGGGTTTCAGAAAAGTCCAAAATGTCTGATTACTGTCCTTTATATGTCTAAAAATACCGAAAAAATTTAATAGACATGCCCCAAAGGGTTATTTCCGTAAGAGAAAAGATAAGGACAGTGATAAGACATTCATTGTCAAAAATTTAACAGAAGTTCCAGAAAAAAATTTTTCTGTTCATAAACGGAACCTTAACGGAACTTTATTCGGAACCAAACGGAACATTAGTTTTAGTATGTTTAATGTATAATGAAGTTCAAAGGAAAATAAAGCTGATGAATAATGAAATAATACTTGATACAAAGCTTATTGGTGATATAAAAGGAAACTTCTTTGTTCCTTCTTATCAAAGAGGTTATCGTTGGGGAAAGTCAGAAGTTACACGTCTTTTAGAAGATTTATGTTCTACCGATGGGAAAAGAAATTACTGTCTTCAACCTATTGTTGTAAGAGCAAATGGTGATAAATATGAACTGATAGATGGCCAACAAAGATTAACTACAATATATTTAATTTATAGGTACATGAACGAAGTAAGTTTTGGATTTATTGATGAACCACGTTTTACACTTTCTTATAAAACTAGAGAAAAATCAGAAAAATTTCTAAAAACAATAGATGAATCGTGCAAGGATGACAATATTGACTTTTGGCATATTTGTTCTGCCTATCAAAGTATTAAAGAATGGTTTGACAAAAAGGATAAAAAATCAACTATAACAAATATAAATAAATATTTTGATGAAATCGTCAAAGTTATATGGTATGAAGTCAGTGAGTCAGAAGATGCTATAAATTTATTCACAAGGCTTAATATTGGTAAAATCCCGCTTACTAGTGCTGAGCTCGTAAAAGCAATGTTTTTAAGTAGGAGTAAAGAAACAAATCTTGGAAAGAAAAAACAAGAAGAAATTTCTTTGCAATGGGATTATATCGAAAAAGAACTTCACAATGATCATTTATGGTATTTTTTAACAAACAAAACAAAAATAAAATATCAGACAAGAATAGATCTAATTCTTGATCTCATCTCTGCAAAACCTATTGATAATCGTGAAAAATACTACACTTTTTTTAAATTTGATGAAATGAGCAAAATCGACTCATTGGATAGTATATGGGAGAATATTCAACAAACATTTCTTATATTAAAAGATTGGTACGAAAACCATGAATTATACCATAAGATAGGCTATTTAATTGCATCAGAGACACTAACATTGGGAGAAATTTTTGATATTTCAAAAAATAAAACAAAAAATAAATTTAGGGAAGTTATTGATGAAAAAATAAAAAATAGTATAAAAATCAATGAAAATTATTCCGAATTAAGTTACGAAAAAGAAACAGATAGAAATAGAATATCTACCTTATTGTTACTTTTTAATATTGAATCCGTTCGTCAAAATGGTGAAGAAACTCAATGGTTTCCTTTTGATAAATACAAATATAGTAAGGATGAAAAAGTTTTATGGAGTCTTGAACATATTCATGCACAACATTCTGAGGGGATGAAAACTCAAGAAACTTGGAAAACATGGCTTACACTTCATCTTTCTTCTATCCAAGTCGTTAAAAAAGAGTCAAACGAACTTATAGATAAGATAAAATCTGCAATAAAAAAAGAAAAATTAGAAAGAACAGAATTTGAAGCAATTCAAAAAGATATCATTAATATACTTTCAGTAGAAGGAAATATTGAATATCTACATTCAATATCTAACTTAGCAATACTTAATTGTGGTGATAATGCAGCATTGAACAATTCAACTTTTGATGTTAAAAGAAATGCAATTATAGAGATGGATAAAGGAGGAAAATATATACCATTTTGTACTAAAATGGTCTTTTTAAAATATTACACACCTTCGTCAGATAATCAATTACATTTTTGGGGACATTCTGATAGAGTGGCATACATCAAAGCAATAAATGAGATTTTATACTATAAATCTCATTATCTTGATGAACCTATATACCTTGAAGGGGAGGAAAATTAAGTGGAAGCTAAACTTTATTCTTTTATTGACATTTTCAATAGTGAATTTAATACCGATCAAGAAATTGTAAGACTTGAGCAAATTACAATACCAATCATACAAAGAGATTACGCCCAAGGAAGAAATGACCCAAGCATAGAACGTATAAGAGATCGTTTTCTTAATTCTTTGTATGCTGCTGTTACCAAAAAGCCTATAATTCTTGATTTTATATATGGTGATATTGATAAGTTTGGTAATATGACACCGTTAGATGGTCAACAACGACTTACAACCTTATTTTTACTTTATTGGTATGCTGCAAAAAAAGAAAATATTTCAGAAAACGAATATAGTTTTCTGAATAAATTCAGTTATGATACAAGATATAGTGCTCGAACTTTTTGTAAATATCTTGTAAAATTTTGTCCATCTTTTGAGGACGCTCTTTCTAATGAAATTATCGATCAGGAATGGTTCCCACTGGATTGGAAAAAAGACTCTACAATTAGTTCAATGCTTGTAATGCTTGATGCTATAGATGAAAAATTTAAAGATGTAGAAAAACTGTGGCAAAAATTAAAAAATAAATCTATTATGTTTTATTTTTTGCCAATCAAAGATATGGGACTTACAGATGAACTTTATATAAAAATGAATTCTCGTGGCAAACCTCTAACTATCTTTGAGCATTTTAAAGCCGAATTAGAACGTAATATTAGTATAATAGATGAGAACCTTGCAGACAATATAATTTATAAAATTGACCAAGATTGGACTAATTTATTGTGGCGATATAGAAATAGTCATATTGGCTCTGAAGACGATAATATCATTGATGATGAATTTCTTCGTTATTTTAAATTTATATGTGATATAATCTGTTATAAAAATAAGGAAAATCCAAAAGAAAATAAAGATGAATTTGATTTACTACAGAAATATTTTTCTCCCGACAATCCAGATGTATTAAAAAATCTTTCTACAATGGAAGCATTTTTTGATTGTTGGTGTAATCTTTCAGGATATAATACTCCTTTTGATTTTTTTAAATCGTTTATGTCATATAAACATGAATTTAATAAAATTATAGTAGAATCTCGTTTTAACATTGATATCCTTGGAGATTGTCTTCATACATATTCTGATAGAAATGGTCGTATAAGATTATTTCCATTGAATAGAATGGTGTTATTATATGCAATCATATTTTATCTTAACAATCATGATAGAATAACAGAAAATGATTTCAAACGAAGGATTAGAATAATTAATAACTTAATTCAGAATTCGGAAGATGAAATAAGTGATAGAGCGGATAAAAATCGTATTCCCGCTATTTTGGATGAAGTAGATTACATTCTCATGACAGGAGAGATCAACGATAATATCAGTAGCAACTTTAATATTAATCAATTAGAAGAAGAAAAAGAAAAAATTGCTTTTCTAAAGGAAAAACCACATTTAATAGAGACATTATTTAGACTTGAAGATCACAGTATGTTATTTGGACAAATTAGCATTTTAGGGTTAGATAATTTAACATATGCTGAGAGATTTGAATCATTATTCAAGTGTAATTGGGATAAAATAGATTGTGCTCTGATGGCAATAGGTGATTATGGGCAAATGGAACAAAATAGGTGGCGCTATCAATATGCTTCTAGCGCTATTAAACAAGCTTGGATAAAGCTTTTTCATAAAAGTTCCAATTTTGGCTTTGATAAAACTAGAAATATTCTTGTCAAATTGTTGTCTATGCACAAAGAATTTAATGATGAAATCTTAGATAAAATAGCTAAAAATTACACGGATGAATGTTTACGTAACAAAATTTTTCCATTTAGATACTATTATATATGTTATCCCGAATATCGTCCTGGTTCTTATGGAAAATTAAGTAATGGTTCTGCTAAGGATGAACCTTATATGTATGCGGTACTACAAACAAAGGCACAATGGTCGAAAAATGCTTATATTCCTTTTTTAAAGGCTGCTGATGCTGAAAATCTTTCTGCCGATTATATGGGACAACGTCTTATATATGATAATGAGCAAATTATTTGTAAAAACGATTCATATATATGCCTAAAGAATAATAATATAGTTTACACAATAAAAATCAATCAAAATGAAAATGGTTTTGATATTGAAGATCGCATCTTAAAATTGAAAGAATATATTAGGACTCTTCCTAAATGTAATTAACATAAAAGATATATTATATTTTTATTTTTCACCCTCAACAAATTCTTTAATAACTTTGTATACATATCTTGTGGTGGTTTCACAAGCTAACACAAGTTTATTAATTGTATATTTGGTTCCATCAAAATTATCTATAATATATTGTTTTTTGTATTTCTGATTACAATGAGCATGGATTGAAAACTTTTGCCCTGCAGCATTGAACATTAATTTTTTAGTTGCTTCCAAGCCAATAATAGAACACAAAAACTTTAAATCATCTGTTGGTAAATTCTCTTCAGTTATGTATTTTGCCCATACCGGCTCTTCTGTTTTGCAATTTCTAACCATATTACTCCTTTTCTCTATTATAGTACAAACGGAACCAACAAAGGTTCCGTTTTGTTCCGTTTGAAAAAAATCTTCTTTATCACAAAATTTTTGCTTTTTCAATATCACAAAAACAGTGTTTTATTTGCATTGAAGAAGTCAAAAAAGATGTGTTTCGATATGGATACATTGACTACACTTTGTACGACAACAGAGTTAATCTGAGAGAGGAGAAAAATATGCAAACTTCAAATGCTGACTGGATTACAACTAAAGAACTGGCAGAAATTAAAGGAATATCTGAAAGAGCTGTTAGAAAAGCTATTAGTAATAATAAATATGTAATCAGAAAATGCTCTAAATCTTACGAAATTTTGGTAACATCTTTAGAAGAAAATGTTAGAGAAAAAATAACAGCTAGTAAAGAAAATTTGCCACAAGTAACAAATAATTCATATATTGTTCCAGAAATGCAAAAGAAATTAGCTTTAGCAAAATATGATTTAATTAAGAAATGGGATGAGTTTAGAAAGGATAAGAAAAATAAAACAATAGCAGGAAAAGACTTCCTTGAAGCATATAATCATAATTGTATTTGCGAAGAATTGTTCAATGTAGTAGGTAAAGTTGCAATAGGAACAATTTATGAATGGCATAAAAAACTTCGTACCTATAATGATGATTGGCATTGTTTAATTAATAATTACACTTTTGGTGAAAAGACCAGAAAAACATTAATGAAACCTGAAGAGGAAGCCGAATTTCTTAAAAACCTGTTACATCCTAATCAGTTAAATATAGGAAAAGCAATTAAACTAACAAAGTTAGCATTAACACAACGAGGTTTTAAAAATTTGTGTTGCGACCTTACGTATAGAAGATTTGCCAATAATTATAAAAATGAGCATTATAATACTTGGGTAGAAGCAAGAGAAGGTAACAAGGCTCTTCACGATAAAGTTCTGCCATATATAACAAGAGACATTTCAAAACTTGAAGTCGGGGATGTACTTATTGGTGATGGACACAGATTATCATTTTTTGTTAAACATCCATATACCGGTAAACCTATAAGACCAATGATGGTAGCATACCAAGATTGGAAGTCTGGAGGCTTTGTTGGTTTTGAAATAATGCTGGAAGAAAATACGCAATGTATTGCAAGTGCATTGAGAAATGCAATCATAAATTTAGGGAAAGTTCCGAAATTTGTTTATCAAGATAACGGGAAAGCATTTAAAGCAAAATATTTTATAGAAAATGGGCTAAGCGGTTTATTTACTAATCTTGGAATTCAACCTGTTTATGCAAAACCATATAACGCAAAAGCAAAACCAATAGAAAGGTTGTTTCGAGAATTACAAGATAGCTGTGAAGTGTTACTTCCTTCTTATACTGGTACAAGTATTATTAAAAAGCCTGCCCAATTAAAAAGGAATGAAAAATTACACAAATCACTTTATAAAGTTAATGTTCCAACTCTTGAGCAAGTAATAAATTTTATTGGGAATTGGGTACAGAAATATCATTATGAGCAACCTTGTCCTCATATAGCCGGAGAAACGATTGGTAAGGTCCTTGAAAGCGGTAAAGGGGAAGGCGTTAATATAGAAACATTAGACGATCTTATGATGGTAAGAGAAATAAAGAAAATTTACAGGAACGGCATTTTATTCTTAAAAAATAACTATTATGACGAAGCTTTATTTGGATATAAAAAAGAAGTGATTATTAAATACAGCTTGTTCAATTTGAGTTCAATTAAAGTTTATAAATTAAATGGTGAATTTATATGTGAAGCTAAAAGAATTGAACCAATACATCCATTGGCAAATTACTTAGGCGAAGTGAAAGATATAGAAGAGCTTAAGCAAAAAACAAGGATAAAAAAGAAATTAGAAAAACAGACAGAGCAAGAATATATAAACCAAATAAAACGTAATCAAGTTCATACCCCATTATTAACAATGGATTTAATTGAGAAGCAGGAAGAGGATGAAATAAATAATTTTACATTGGCAATAAAAGAAGAAATTCAAGCTGATGATTTTAACGGTTGTTTTAATACAAGATTTGAAAAGTATGAATACCTAATGAAACAAGATAAGTTAACTAAAAAAGAACAAGAATGGATTTTGGAATACAAATCAACAAGTGAATATGAGCAAATATATGGCGACGATAATAAGGAGGTTTTTAATGCATAAATTATTTGTGAAAACACGTAATGTTAAAAATTTTATTGATTTAATGAACAACCTTATTGATAAATCAAATGAAGTCCCAAAGATGGGATTAATCTATGGTGATCCTGGTTTAGGAAAAAGTCGAACAGCTGTTTGGTGGGCAACACAAAATGATGCTGTCTATGTAAGAGCTCAAAATAATATGACAAGTCATGGAATATTGGAAAAAGTTGTGGAAGATTTAGGAGAAGCACCTTCTAAAAAATCTACAGAATTAATGAAACAATGTATTGCCCATTTAAGACTTCATCCACAGATAGTTATTGTTGATGAAATTGATTATCTAATAGGTCATTCAAGAACAATTGAAACTTTGAGGGATTTACACGATTTAACGGGTGTTCCCATTGTCCTGATAGGAATGCATGAATCAAAAACAAAACTTGGTAAATACAGACATTTGTATGACAGAATTTCTGAGATTGTCGAATTTAAACCGTTTTCTAAAGAAGATATGGACATTATTGTAGAAGAATTATCAGAAATAAAAATAACAGATGAGGCTAAAGAAATATTTTTTGAAAAAACAAATCGCTTTAGACAAGTAATTAAGGGGATTGCTTTACTTGAAAATATAGCTAAAACAAATGGGTTGAATAAAATTGATGTTAAACAAGTGAAAGGATTAAACATTGAAAAATAAAGATTTAATAATAAAAGTAGCAAGAAGATTAGATAAATTTAATCTTGATGAAATAATTGTAGTATCTGAACTTCAAGAACAAGAAGTGAAAGAAATTTTATCTGATTTAATTAAAGAACAGGTAATTATTAAAAGTAGTAACAAGTATTTTTTTAATAATAAAAGAAATAATGAGCAAAACGAAATATTATCTACAAAAAACAATACTCTTAAACCTATTATTCTTGAAGAAGAGGAAGGTTATGAGGAACTACTAAAATATAATAAAGATGTTCAAAATAAGATAAAAAGATATGTCGCAGCGATAAATTTTGTAATTAATGCTGGAAAAGGTAATTTAAAACGTGTGGTAGAATTATTTAATGAAACTTCAGGCTTAAAGCGAGTTCCATATTCTATTTTAGTAAAACTTCTTCATAACTATAAAATGTATGGGTTTAAAGGCATATTACCTAAATACCATAATCATGGTGAAAGCCCTATTCCAGATGAATTATACACGTATTTTAAAAATTTTTATCTAACAAAAGAAAAATTAAGTGCCAAAGAAGCCCTATATCGTGCACAAAAATTATTACATGATGAGCAAAAAATAGAACAACCTTATACATATAACTTAAACTCTTTTACAAGAAAAATTAAAACGGATTTTACGGAAGAACAAATTAAATACTTTAGAAATAATGTAAAACCATTAAAAGCTAAAATTTCTAATGATGAAAATGATGAACCGCTTGATATGGAGTTTAAAAATGCTGCCAGAATTTATCTTAATCGATTAAAAATAGAAAATAAGCAAGAAAGATTATTGCATGAGAAAACAGATTACAAAAATCATCTAAAAGAATATTTTGATAATTTAACTATTCGAGAAATTACACCCAAAGTTGTTGCTAAGTATAAACAAAGTATGTTTGATAAAGGTTTTAAATTAGTATCTGTGAATCAATATATTTTACTTTTAAAAGCTATAATAAGAGGTGTTTGCCCCAAAATAAACAATTTAGTAACAAGAGAGGATAAGGATCGTAGAAATGCCTATGCACTAGATATGAATATTCTAACTGAAGATGAAATTCTTAAATTACTCAATATATGTAAATTGAAATACCCTGAAGCCTATCCTATAATTTATATTTCATTATCAACAGGAGCTAGTGTTCCTGAATTATTGGGATTAACTTGGGATAGGGTAGACTTTGAAGAAAATACAATATTTTTAAAATACTTTCTATATGATGAACGTTTAATTACAAATAGAAGCGGTACTTCAAAACGAAAATTAAAAATTGATAAAATGATGACTGAGATTTTGAAAGAAAAGTATAAAGCGACAAAACCTTTACCTGCTGATTTTGTTTTTAGATTTTCTTCACCCAAACTACCACAACAATATTTTGAAAATGTGGTATTAAATGGTTTATCCAAAAAATTGAGAATTCAAAGGATCTATCCAAGTGATTTACAACATAACTTTACTAATTTATGCCTTAAGCAAAAAATCCCTTTTACATATATACAAAAATCATTAGGATATTTTGGTATTATAAACTTTGTTAAAATATATCGAAATCTAATAGAGCAGTCAGAAGAAAAATACTATAATCCGTTAGAAAATTTAAACCCTCTAAAATGAGCCCTAAGTGGTTCATTTTTTATTTTGGCATATAAAACTATATAAATTGAATTTTATAACTCTTAATGGCGCAGTTGAACACTTTTTGAACGCTATTAATATCGGTATTGAATATTACCTTCTGGATAATTTATAAAATACGCATTTAAAGTATCAGAATCTTGTCTAAGATTGTGAATAATAGGAGTAATATTTCTAAGCTCTTCGTATTCTTGTTGTTTTTGACAGAAATAATCAAGCACAACTGTTGTGTTATAAATCCGCTCTACTAGATTTTCTAATCCCATAAAATCTTTTTGTTTAATGCGATATTTCTTACTTTTACTCATACGACCTCCTTTTTTAGGTATCGTATTCATCACTTAAAAGAAAATATTTTACAAGATATATTAATTAGATTTTATAATTTTTAGCATCAAAATACTTGTTTGTAGCATGTGTTATAATAAATTAAACAAGAAAGGAAATTAATGCTTAATAACGATTATTTTGAATTATTAAATTCTGGATTAAATGCTTTACAAATTGGTACAAGAAAAGAGCAAGAAGATGTATTAAATAGAATTTGGGGAATATGCTCACCAATAGAAAGAAATGAAGTTTATAATGAAATTCAAAAAATTTTACCTGTAAAAAACAATTTCATTACTTATGATACAAGTGTTCTTTTAGATGAAGATATAAAATTAAATTTGAATTTTTATTGTAATAAATTATGGCAAAAATTGCAAAAAGAACAAGGAACCAACTCTTTTATTTCTTTTGGTGCAATTAATTATATATATGCTAACAATATTCATTTGCGAACTGACATATTGTATGAAAAAAATGGAGAAACATTAAATATTGCGAAGTTATTAGATGCTATAAATTATGGTTTAAGTATTGCAAATATAATATTTGAAGCCAGCACAGAAGAATTTGAAATATATATTACAGTTTTAAAGGGTCTTAATAAAATATTCAACAATGACAGACCTGAAAATCCATTAAAAGATTTAAGCTATGCTCTTGATGTTTTTTATAAAATTCAAAATTACTTTGAAACAAATCCTGAAAAAAAACGAGAAAATAAAATAGAGGCATTATCAGTAAGTTTATTTATTGATTTTTTAACAAGGTGAAAAGTTCTTAGTTATACATCAAATGTTCTATTTGCTACACAAAACAACATAATCAAACTTTTTCAAATTATTTAAGTTATTATTAAATAAAGGAGAAAAAGATGTACGATTTAAAACTTGGAGATTGTTTTAAGCTATTAGATGAAATTCCTGATAAGTCAGTTGATTTAATTTTAACTGATCCGCCATATAATATTGCAAAATATTCAACTGGAAATATTGATTTGCCAGGACGTTCCGCATTAAATAATGATTTAGGCGATTGGGATAAAAAAGAAATTGAACCCAAAGATTTATTAGAAAACTTTAAAAGAATTATTAAACCGAAAGGAAATATTTTTATTTTTACAACCTATAACCAAATAGGAAAATGGCATGAAGTTTTTGACCCAGAATTTGATACCTTTCAATTTATGGTTTGGCACAAAACAAATCCTGCACCAAAAATTTATAAAAATGGATTTCTAAATAGTTGTGAATTAATAGTATGTCTTTGGAATAAAGGTCATAATTGGAATTTTAGTAATCAAAAAGAAATGCATAATTTTATTGAAACTCCGATATGTATGCAACCAGAAAGATTAAAATCACCAAAACATCCAGCTCAAAAGCCTTTAAAGCTACTTGAGCATATAATTAAAATAGCTTCAAATGAAGGGGATACCATACTAGATCCGTTTATGGGTGTTGGATCAACAGGTATTGCTGCTTGTAAATTAAATAGGGACTTTATAGGTATTGAAATTGAAAAAGAATACTTTGATGCTGCAAACAAAAGATTTCAAGACTATAAATGTAAAATAAAAGAATATGCTATGAACAGCTTCTAATCATTTCATTCAGTTTATCATTCAAGTTAATTTGATGTATAGCTTCATTATAAATTCTAGTAAATTCGTTAAAATCAATACCTTCAGGTAAAATTTTATTCCAAAAGGCGGAACCTACTAAGAACATATGTGGATACTGTAGATATTTTTTGATAGAACCTGACCAAGTTCTACCTTCTCCATCTTTGTGGTAAATTGTGGCAAAATATGGTTTTGTTTTTCTGTAATTTAAGCCTGTATAAATTGTCAACAACTTTTTTGCATTTGATGGAGCATTGCTACTGTCAAGATTTCCTCCGGCTTTAATTTCCATAATATTTAACTCATCACCATCCCAAAAAGCTAAATCAACTGGTTTAGTATGTATCTCATTTGATATTGGTAATTCTCCATCAAGAAGTTCCAAAATACTTTCATGATTAACAGAACAGCAAACTTTTTTTCTACTATCGCCTTCGCATCTCGTCATAAATTCGGCAATTTTACCTTGCAATTCAGGATTATTCATATCAACATTTGAAACAATGATTTGTTCATGCTCATTAGGATTCTGAACATTGTGTTCTAACTGGTGTGGATTAACAATTTGTGGAACATTTTCTGCTCCGTATCTTAATTTTGCAACCTCTTTTGCAACTTTTTGTATTGAATTACCACTTTTAGACTCAAAACTACTAACAAAAACCATGTGAGCAGACATTAACGGGTCCAGCTCTTTTAATAGAAAATTATGTTGTTTTGCTTTAAAATTCGTAATGAAATCACTTTGAATTTTTTCTATTAAAGATGAAAATTCATTTTCTACTATTTGAAATATCCTATCTCTCACTTTTATTCATAGCCTCTTTTAATTGTTCTACCGTAATACTATTTCGGTGTAGTATTTTGTGGCAATTTGAGCATAACGGAACTAAATTTTGTCTTGCCTCTTCAAGATTTATAATTTTCCCATCTTCTTCATAAACAGATATTGGTTTAATATGGTGAAATTCAATGTAATCTTGACCAAATTTACCATAATTTTCTTCAAAATTAAAACCACAAATATCACACTTTATTTGATTTATTTTTTTATAATAATCAAAAGCATATTCTCTTAGTTTTGTCGAACGTTTTCTTGTCTTTGTTACAGTTGTTATTAGCTTGCCTTCAAAAATCTCATCTTCAGGTACAAAGTATCTTTTGTTATCTTTTAGTAATTTCAAGTTTGCATCTTTTTGAACGTTTACATCAAAATAGCCGCTATTTATATATTCATACTCTTCATACTTACTTTCAAGAAAATTTAAACCACTTTCTGTGATATAATATTTCCCATCCTTATATTGTGCTAAATTACCACATTTAAATGTTGAATGAGACTTTAAGTTCCGAACTATTTGAGAAAAATGCGTATCTTTTCTGTTAGAAAGAATTTCTGCATCTTTACCTTTTGGTTCCATTATCTCTGTCAAAATTTTGATTAATTCTGATGTGGTCGTTCCTTCTTTCCGTCTAGAAAAGACTTTTAATGCTGGAATTATAAGTTGTTTTTCTAAAATACGTTCTTCTGGCATACTCTTCTCCTAAGCATATTGAAGCTGATCATTTAATTTAAGTTCCAAAGCTGCCACTTTATTTTTAACTGTAGGCAATTGATAGTTCGTAATAATAAGATGTTCGCAGTCTCTATTATTGCGACCTTTAAAACTTACCATGTATTTTTTATCAAAACTATTGATGTGCAGACCTTTATCAATATACAAATTCATAATAAATTCTGTATTTTTAATTACTAACATAAATTTTGCAGGACATTTATTTATTAAATAATTTGCCAATCTTTCCTGATCTTTTTTATCAAAAACATTATTAACATAACTGCTAAAATCTGTATCGTAAGGGGGGTCTAAAAATATAAAATCGTTTTCTGAGAGTTTTATTTCATTCAAAAAATTCTCAAAATCTAAATTATAAATATCAGTATTAATGAAATGATTTTGAAGTTTTTTAGATTTTATATAATCAATTTTTCGTTGGAAATTTTTTCTATTGTAAGATATTCCTCCGTAAGGGACATTGAACTCTCCATTGGAATTGTATCTAAACATTGAAGAATAACAGTATTCACGAATAAAATAGAAATACTCACTATTATCATATTTATTATATAGGGTTCGAATGAACATATAAAACGAACCTTTTAGTGCACACTCAAAGTTATCGTAAATGTCTTTTTCGGGAAGATTGCCTTTTTTCTCTTCCAAATCTCTCATACGAACTAATTTGGCACAAATATTACGTAATAGCTCTTTTTCAAAAATATCGTAGCTCTTTAATAATTCAGAATTCAAAATTTGTTCAAAACTGGTTTTATTAGCAGTTAGGAATTCTGCAATGTTTTCAATTAATTCATCTTTATTTATTTTATTTAATTTATATTGAGTGTATTCATTATTAAAAAATGCAATATTGTTATCTAAGATACCCTCTAAACCAATCCAAGCATTTTGAAGAGACTGTAAGTGGCTTATAAAATCTTTGTTGTTATATTTTATATTGTTATATAAAGCTATTAGTTCAACAGATTTATCATTGATGAGCATGTTTTTATTTTTCATAGAAAAGTAAACGGCTCCCCCACCAACAAAAGGCTCAATAAAGCGAGTAAATTCATCTGGCACATTTGGAAGTATATACTTTAATTCTTGCTCCTTACCGCCAGCCCATTTTAAAATGGGTGATAAACACTTTTCTTTTTCCATAATTAGTATTCTATGTTAAACAAGAGTTATTTTCAATTAATGAAGAAAAGTTAAGAAAGCACCCCTATTAGCTTTATTTTATAGTATAATTGCCTTATGAATGATAATTGTAGAATAAAAAAAATAGAAATAAAAAATATAAAAGGCTTTAAGAATTATCAGTTTTCGCCAAATCAATATTTGATACCCAATAAACCTAATTTGTTTGTTGCACCAAATGGGTTTGGAAAGAGTTCAATTACTACAGCTTTTAATGCCTTATTAAAAACAAAAATAAAACTTTCGCCATTAGAATATAGAGAACAAAATTTTGATTATAAACCTTGTTTATCAATTATAACTTCTGATGAGTATGGTAACAATGAACAAAATTTTTATGCCGATGAAAATAAAAATACAATAAATAGTATGTTTGAAATAGAGGTAATAAATTCTCCTTTAAAGGCAAAGAAAAAATCTTTAGGAGGTGGGACCTCTTATGCTGTAATAGATATAGAGCCATTGATAATATGGAATACAATTCCTAAAAAGGAGAATTTATCATATTCTGTTAGAGAATACCGAAAAGCTATAAAGAAAAATTCTCATATATTTAAGAATTTAAAATTTTTATTTAATAACAAAAAATTCATATGTGAGTTTAAAAATAAGATTAACTATAAATCTTTTGAATTAAAAAAAAGACAAAAAATTCTTCTAGAATTTAAAGAACAATTATCTGAATTATCATTAAAAGAAATTAAAAATTTTGAAAACGTAGACATAACTAAACTTAAAAACATTAATGATCTTACTGAGATCGCTAATTTAATAAAAAAATATAGTGATGAAATTAAAGATATCAAAGATTTATATATTCAAAGTATCCAAGTTATCGATATTATATTATCATTGCCTTCAATTAAATTTAATAATATTTACAAATATTATTCTTACTGTTTAGAAAAGGAAAAATTTAAAAGCAGAATTAACAATTTTAACAATGCTTGGTTAAAGCTGGAGTTACTGGAGAAAAAAGGGAAACTTGTAGCTGAGTTTCCAAATCCTAGTTTAATTTCCAATGGTCAAAGAGATATTTTAGTATTTATAGCAAAGTTATTAAAAGCGGAAGTAAAATTACACGGGGATAACAGTATATTAATTATAGATGAAATATTTGATTACCTTGATGAAGCTAATTTAGTATCGGCACAGTATTATATAAATAAATTTATAGAAACTTTTAGAGAAAAAAATAAAAAAATTTATGTAATTATTATGACTCATTTAGATCCAGTTGTCTTTCAATCATATTACTTCAAAAATTTACATATTTACTATCTTTCAAAATCCCAAAGAAAACCTAATGAAAAAATTATTGAAAAATTATTGATTTATAGAAATAAAAAAGAAAACAAATTTACAGATGAACAAATTGATAATATTTCAAAATATTATTTACATTACAATCCTGATAATTATGAACCAATAGAAATATTTGATAATTTAAACTTAAATAAAATTCACACAAAATCTGATTTTATTTCTTATATTAAAAATCATTATGAATTATATAAAGATGAAAATAGAACTACCGAATATGATCCTCTAGCTGTATGCTGTTTTGTAAGACTAAAAATTGAAAAATCTTTATATGACAGATTAGAAAATGACAGTAAAGATAAGTTTTTAGACTGTCATACAACTATTGAGAAAATCAGATTTATAGAAGATTTAGGAGGAGATGTTTCTGAACATTACTATTTATTAAATATAATTCATAATGAGGCTATACACTGCAAAAATAATACTGATAATTACACTAGACTATATTCAAAACTCGAAAACTTAATTATTAGACAACTTATTTTATCAATATGATAATACTAAACTATTATTTTCTCTATAGTATTGATTTTAAATTATTTTACTTATTATAAAAGATAATATTTAAGATTATGTTATTATAGCACATTTTGCTGAGCAAAACTCTTTAATATATCAGCACTAGGATGATCTGATAATGAAACAAGTTTATTAGCTAATACAACAGGAACTAGAGAATTATAATATAAATCACATTTTAAATAGGCAATATTATTTAATACTATTGGTAAATTTATATAATCAGATAAATTCGGTTCAGCTTTTAAATCCATTGTTGGTATAGAAGCAATATATATATTATCATATTTAGATTTATAGATTAGTTTATGACTATAATATGTAGTTTCACCATAAATAGAGCCTGGTTTAGGTTGTCCTGGTAAAATATATTTATATATGTAACTATTGCCCAGTAATACAATTTGGTTATTCTTTAATTTATCGGCTATCATTTCAGCATGTTCAACAAAAGCTCCACTTTTTTCTAAACCAACTAAGTTTATTGCATAATTTTTATTTAAATATTTTATTAGTTTTTTCATTGGCTTATGTATATTGGCAGTTTGTCCAAAAAAAGCCAATGGCCCATCTTTAACTATTAATGTTTCTTTTAATATATCTGCTTTTGTGTTAAGAATCTCTTTTATCAAATAAACAATTATTAACTGTTCAATTGTGGTACATAAATAACCCAATATTCCGCCAGCACCAATTTCATTATCAACAACCTCATGTAATCTAAAAACATCTGTTAAATATATAGTTTCATTACAGTGAAGACAGTGTAATGTGTAATCTGAAGATAAATCATTTCGTTTAAAAGTTATAGGTTTTGAACAACTTGGACATTGCGCGATAGTCCAATTAATATCATTATTATCATTATATTCTTCAAATATTAACCATTTTAAAGCTTTTATCAAACCTTGATTTTCAATATTTTTGACAAAAAAATCATATATAGATTTCCTAACAGAGTTTATTAGATCTATTTCATTTTTAAATGTAACTCCTTTTGTAGGAAGAACTAATTTTATTCTTTGCATATTTTGCAATTTAGAAAAATCATCTGGATCTATAAAAGGTTTTTCTTCCATGTCAATTAAATCCTGATACTTAAAAAATAAAGCCCCAAATTGAAAAAAAGCAATTGTAGAAGAAGGAAATTCTTTTCTTACAAAAACATCTGTAAAACCACCGTCAATAGCTATAATATTTTTTATTGGATTTATATCAAGATCTTTAAGAAAATAACTTTGCAAAGCATGTTGTGATATATCCTTATCAAATGAAGGAATATGACAATTATTTAAGAAATTTTTTACATCTTTATCATTAATAATGCTTGTATGATTAGTTTTACTAGCAGATTCAAAAGGTTTATTAGAATATTTATTATTGTAACTCATTTTATACACCTATTAATTAAAACTTTCTGAAGTAAATCTATCTATTTGAACAGGAACAATAAAGGCATTTGAATAAGTCTTCATTCTAATAAATCCCTTATCACTGCCTGAACTATATTTGATTAAGCTTTCACAAAAATCTTCAAAATCATAAAATTTACGAATTTCTTTTATCTCGTCATCGTTATTCAAATGTGCAATAAACCAATTTTGAGTATTTTTTAAAATGTTAGAACTAATAGAACTTACTTCTTGTGTTGCATAAATCATACCCAAATTCAATTTTGCGCCTTCTTTTGCAATTCTATTATATATTTGACTTAAGTCTTTATCATCTTTCTTGGGAAATAGGTTATGTGCTTCTTCAAAGTAAAATTGTATAAAATTATTTGGCACATTATTTACAAACGCATTCATAGAATCTTGAAAAATACTTCTACAGATTCTTTCTGAGAATGTTTGCTGTATCTTAGGATCTCCCTGTGATAAGTCAATAATAACAATTTTTCCATTTCTTAAATCTTCAATGATTTCTTTTTCAAATGAAATTTCTGTTGTTGCGGTGTGATATTTGCTTAATGGTACAATTTTTTTATAACCGCTAATATTTCTAGATTTTGCAGATAAATCTCTTTTTTGCGTTAGCATAACTAATATTGCTTTTAGATCTTCATCTACCCATTCATGCCCATTACTAGCTTTATATTTACGGAAAAATTCATGATTATCACAATTTTCTGCTACCCAGGTAAACCATAATGCTGCCTCATCAATACTAATTCCTTTATTTGGATCAATTTCTTCATTTTCTTTAATTGCATTATTAATATCTTTATTTCCTTGAAAAAATACTTTGAAGTTATTTGGAACAGTATAACCGGCCTTATAGAGACAGCATCTATAAGCCGCAACTTTTCTATTCCATCTTACATAATCACTACGACTTTCATTTTGATCTGGTTGCGTAAAATCAATTGAAAGAAAACTTTTAATATAATCGCCTGATTCACTTTCTAATGTATTACATATTAAATCAAAGCCAGCCTCAATATCATTATAAAAATTTAATTTTAAAATTTTGAAATCTGCTTTTTCTAACACGCTGTACCTAGTGGTCTGTTCTTTGTATTTTTCAAAGATTGCAGTTCCTGAATCTTGCATATTTGCGTTTGCATATTCACCATTTATATCAAATATTATTTGACCAACGGGAAGTTTTGGATTGCCATAATCATCAAATGATTTTAAATTATCAGCAACAGACATATTTGTATTTTTAATTGTAGGTTTTGCTTTTTTGCTAATTTCTGTTGTAGCATCTATAATTTTTTTTACAGTGTTAGATTTACCAGTTCTTGTCATACCAAATAATGCTGTACGCTTCCCCAAAAAATCTTGAGGTGTTATATAAACTGGAACATTCTGTTCATTTCCTTGAAAACGTAAACTCGAACTATATCTTACTTTACCAATTTTTACATCATTATTTCCACCAACAACCGAGTTACCCTCGCGAAAATTAACTATCTTTTCTAAAACTTTACCTGTTGGCTTATAAACTACATAATTATGTGCACTATAAAAATTTTCCACATCTGCTCCAAAAGTTATGTTATCTTTTTGATCTTTATAAAATGTTCCTAATATACGGCATTCAAGTCCAGAAAAACTAAAAGTATATTTTGTATAATCATCTAACTGATTATTACTGCCAGATGTTTTTAAATTGTCCTTGTAATATTCTACCATTGATGATATTACAGCATTATCTGTAGGTAATTTCGATGGCTTTAAAGTTCTTAACAATAAACATTCTTCAACATTATCTTTTGAATTTTCATAAAATGCAAGTAAAAAACAGCCCTGTGGGACACCACCAACTCTTTCTTTCCAAGCATCAGTAATCAAAATGTACGCTTTATCATAATCAAGATAATAAGGGCGACCAACAAATAGTTCTTTTTTCTTTGCTGTTTCAAAAATATCAACATCTGCTATAACTTTAATTTCATCGACAATACTCATCTCATCACTCCATATTTGTTTTAATTTTTGTTTTTATCGAGGGATCTTCAAATCTAATCATGGATTGTTTACCATAATCTTCATTCGCTTCTATGCTGATCCATTTTCTATTAGCTTTTTCTGCACAAAAACCTGTAGTATTACTACCACCAAAAGGATCGAATACTATATCACCCTCGTCGGTTAAAAAATCAATAAAAAAACTGGCTAATTCTAATGGCATCCTAGCTGGATGAGGTGTAAAACCACGTTTTTTACAGGTTCTAGTATAAAAATCGTTTGATTTTGTATTTGCAATACTTAACATGGAATATGGTAACCTTAAATCATCTCCGTTAATAGAAGAAAGCTCTAAAACATTGTGCGATATACTTCCCTTGTTTTCTTTCAAAAAACTTTTTTCACTTATTTTATGTTCTGAAGGTCTTGCTCCGGCATTATATTTTCCACTAGAAAGTAATTTTTGCATACTTTTGCTATATGGTCTTAAAATTCTTTGATTATTTGCTTTAGGATAATCATTTTTTGACATCCACCAAATATGTGTAAAACTATCAATTGCGCGTATTTTTTTTACTGTCACCCATTCGGCTGGTGATGGTAATCTAGCAGGATTATAACAGATAAATTCTTGACACAACCTTAAATTTGCGTCTTTATTTTCAACAAATTCCATCAACGATTTTAAATGAAGTAAAGATTGTATGGGGCGTCCTTTTTCCCAGGAATTCCCCATTTCTATTACGATTGAACCATCATCAGTTAATAAACTTTCAAATAATGGGGCTAGACTGACAAACCAAGATTTGTATTCTTCGCCACAAAAATTCCCATATTTCTTCTTTTTATTAAGCGGAAAAGGTGGAGACGTTAAAATTAATTGAACCTTTCCTTGCAATTTTGAATGTTTGATAAAATCTTCGCATTTAGCAATATAGTATTTACCAAGTTTTGTAGAATATAATGCTTTATTCACTATAATACTTCCAAATTAATTAGAACCTCTAAGAGCATTATATAACAAACAAGATCAAAAGATTTTTATTATTAATACATAATTTATAAAAAAGTATTAGTAACTTAAGAAATGAATTATCGAAGGAGGTGGGGATTTGTACAAATAAGTTTTTACGTTTTCCTCGAAATGTAAAAGGTCTAGAGTTTTTATAAATTCCCCAAATTGTTTTTTATCCCCCAGATGATTTATATATGCTATACAATGTTGTTTATTGTAAAAAAGATTAATAAGATATTTTTGTAAAATTTCTGTCGTATTTTGTTACTTTTTCTGTTTTCTCATGTTAATTTACATTTAGAGAGCTGTATTTTTACGTTTAGTTTGAGAAAACAACCAGTTTGAGAATTTCGGGCAACGTTATTTTTTCATTTCTAAGTTGGAAATTTCATTTTTGAAGTCGGAAAAATTTTTCATATTTTTTAGTTTCATTTCATTAATAATCTTCAAAATTTTTAAATAGGGTATTGTTAATTTCTGTGTTTTAGCCCCCATTGACATAAAGAATGTAAAATCGGAATAAAAGATTCCCCTTTTTTCGAAAGAGAATATTCAACTTTGGGCGGAATTTGCGGAAATTCTTTCCTTATAATAAGCTCATCCTTTTCCAGTTCTTTTAAAACCACACTCAAAGTTTTATGTGAAACCATATTCAAATACCTTTGCAAACTGTTGAAACGAATAACGCCATGCCTGTATATCGCATATAAAACAGTTAATTTATACTTTCCGCTTATTAAAGATAATGTATAATTAAAACCTGTTTTATCAAAACTTTCAACTTCTTTTAAACAGTCTTTTTCATCTATAATCATAATACGCTTCTTTCTGCCAGTAGGTTACCTTTTTATCCGTACTTGAATAATTTATCCTAAGAATTTAACATAATAAATATCAGAAGGCAAGAATAGCTAAATCCAAGAAAGGAGAAAAGGTTATGTACAATTTTGTATTTGACATTCCGACAAGAATTTTATTTGGAGCAGGACAGCTAAATAATCTGCATAAAGAAAAACTTCCCGGCAAAAAGGCTTTAATTGCAGTTTCAAACGGACAATCAATTAAAAAATACGGATATCTTCAGAGACTTGAAGAACAGCTTAAAAAAGCAGATATTGAATATGTATTATTTGATAAAGTAAGACCAAACCCGACTGCACAAAATGTTATGGATGGGGCAAAGCTGGCAAGAGAAAACGGATGTGATTTTGTAATATCTCTTGGCGGCGGCTCCGTTATGGATTGCGGGAAATGCATTGCACTTATGATGAAAAACGAGGGAGATCTTTGGGATTACAGTCTGAGCAAACAGGGAGGTATAAAAATCCCTCAAAATCCGGCGGCACCTAATGTTTGTATCACAACATCAGCAGGAACAGGAAGTGAAGTAAATGCAGCTGCTATAATTAGCAGGGACGATTTAGAAGAAAAAACTCTATTTTTAAGACCTTCAATGTATCCGACAATATCAATTGTCGACAGTGAGTTAATGCTGAGCGTTCCGCCAAAATATACTGCTTATCAAGGAATGGACGCGTTTTTCCACGCAAGTGAAACAATGATGAATAAAAATGTTCATCCTATGGCTGAAATGTTTGCACTAAAAGCAATTGAGCTTATTGCAAAATATCTGCCCCTTGCATATAAAGATGGTTCAAATAAAGAAGCGCGCTCTTATGTTGCACTTGCAAATACTCTTGCCTGCTATTATGTGATGAGCACATCCGCACACAATATGGAGCATGTTATGAGCGGTTTCCATCCGGAGTTAGCGCATGGCGCAGGACTTATTATGATTTCGCCTTCTTATTATGAATTCTTTATACAAAAAAGGCTGGGTAAAGAAAGATTTATAAAAATGGCAAAAGCAATGGGAGTTGAAAATCCGACATCGGGTAATGATTTCTTAAATGCTCTCAATAATTTAATTGCAGATGTAGGCTGTGATGATGTTAAAATGAGTCAGGCAGGAATAACAAAAGAGGAGCTTAAAAAATACCCTGCAAAAGTATTTGAAGTTTTAGGCGGCGATATTACGGCAGATTTGGCACCTTTAAGTAAAGAAGATTATCTTGAAATTTTTGAAAACGCTTACTGTTAATAATGTTTTAAAACGGTCGGCAGGGCAATATTAATACGACCGTTTTTGTTATAATATTTTTTATGGAGTTATATATATGAAACAAGAAATAAATGTTTTTGAATATGCAAAAGAAATAACAAGTGCGATTCCAAAAGGAATTTTAATTACAACAAAGGTCGATAAAGTAAATTCTATGACAATCGGCTGGGGTTCACTGGGTATAGAATGGGGATTACCAATTTTTACAGTATACGTCCGTACTGGAAGATTCACAGCGGAACAGCTGCAAAAAAATCCTGAATTTACTGTAAATATTCCCTTGGACGATTTCAATAAAAAAATCTTAGGAGTTTGCGGTTCAAAATCAGGCAGAGATATTGATAAAATTAAAGAGTTAAATTTAACTTTAATTGATGGAAATAAAATCAGTGTTCCAGCAATAAAAGAGCTTCCTTTAACCTTAGAGTGCAAAGTAATTTATAAACAAACACAGGTTTTATCCGAAATTCCTGAAGATATTCAAAAATCTTGTTATCCGCAGGATGTACCGAGCACATACCCTATGGCAAACAAAGATGTCCATATTGCTTTTTACGGGCAAATTGTTGATGCTTATATTTTAAAATGATATTCGGAAATTTTTCAATTTTTTAGTGAACATTGCCCAAATTTCTCAAACTGTCTGTTAAAAATTCTCAAACCAACTGTTATTTTACAAGAGCAATATAATTAGAACTCCTTCTGATATATTCAGCAAGCTCGTCTGCCGAATATATTTTTCTGTATAAAATTTCTTCCGGCCACTTATCCAGACGATATCCTTTACTTAATAAAAACTCTTCTGTAAATAGTCTTGCGGCTCTGCCGTTACCATTAAGAAACGGATGTATCCTGATAACTTCTGAAAAAATATTTGCAGCATGTGTAAAGCAATCCATAGTATCGTAGTTTTTATTAATGTATTCATCCAGTTTTTTCAGGTCCTCGACCACATCTTTACTTGCAGAATAATCATTTACAACACTCTTCGGGTCTTTTGTTACGTGAAAAATTTGTCTTACGAGTTCGTCTGTTTCAGGCGTACGCAGCCTGCCGCCTATAAGCTCCTGCTCCGGAGTGTCTGCTAAAACTATTTTATGTAGTTTAACTAAATCCGCAACCTCTGGCTTGCGATTTTTTACAGATTCAATATAGTTGTATGCTTTAATCATGTTTTTGATTGATATTTCCTGCATGCTTCCTGTATTTGTACAGGTTCTGCTTATCCATAATTTATCAGCAAGCTCTTGGGGAATAGTTGCACCGCTTACAGCATCTTTATAAATCTCCTGTGAATGTTTTCCGGATTTTTTATACAAATCTGTAAACTCCTGCTTAAAAAGCATCTTCTCTATTGGATTTTTAGCACTCTTCCCTATTTCATCTAAAAACTTTTTATTCTCTGGCTCAAGGGCAATAAACAATCTGTACAGGCGTTTTTTTGTTGTACAAAATATTTCCTTATCAAACAACAATTCCAGAGCCGGCACAAGAGATTTTGCATCACTCCCATATTCAAAAACCTTATCAAGAACAGCATTTATAATTTCTGGAAATTCTACCTTCGGTTGGTGAGGCGCTTCAAGGATTTTTTCAAATACAGGTTTTATCTCTTCAAAATTCGCTGCATCAAGCCTTGATATTTCTTTTATCCTCTCCTGTTCACTATTTTTGTAATTAAGTGCAGCAGTAATCGTTTTTTCTTGATTAATTGTACCGGAATACACATCTATAAAATTATCATATCTATTGCAAAGCTCATTTGTATTCCAAAATCTTTCAATTCTTTCGTACAAAACTCTCAGCTGCTTTATATTTCTATCGAAACCTGCTATTTTTCCTGCAGAAATACATTTTGCAATAATTACATTTATGGACTTTTTCCACTTAAGTTTCTCATCTGCTGTAAGATTTTCAAGATGCTCCTTCTGCATTATAAAATCACATATTACAGGATATAAGCTGTCACAACCATGATATTTTGAAAAATCTGCGTTATCACCGTGAACAGGTTTATTAACCTTTGGTGTAACCGGATCAATAAGATTAATTTTCTTTGCTTTTGTATCAATTAATATATTATTCGGACTAATAATATCAAATTGAAAACCTGTTTTTTTGCAGAATTTTTTCATCTGCAAATATGCTTGTTTATATGACTTAACAGGAAAATCCTTTAATTTTTCATATATATTTAAAGCTTTGAGCGTTTCTTCACGTGTAACCTTAACATCTCTTAATGGATGAGAATCTGTAACTTGAATACGTTCGGCATATTTTTCAACCCCGAGGCTTTCTCCGGTTTTCTTTTTTACAATATCAATTTTTCCAGGAATACATAATACTACGCCTTCAAGAGTATTTAAATAATCATTCTTCGGTTTAACAAATTCTCTATCTAAATCTTCTTTTCTAAAACAATTTTTATAAATTCTTATAACATAATCCTTTATACCTGCTAAGCCATACCCCTTCTTTGATAACCCCTCGCCTAACAAATTATTTTCATCACTGATTGATTTGAGTATCGTATCTTTCAGCGGAATTCCATTCATCTCTCTGTTATAAGCTTTCCAAAACGTATCATTTCTTCCCTGAAATTGCAAGTTTGTATATTGAGGATTAAATAAAATCTGCATGTCAATAACTCCTTGCTATATATGAAAAACTCTAAAAAAATTTTTTGCCACCAATTAGCAAATTATTTCTTTTACGTTTTTTATCTAAAATAGATAAAAATGGAGTCCACGTTATGCACACCAAAGTTTCCGTTATATTACCAATTTATAATCAGGAAAAATATCTGGCAAAAGCTTTGACCTCGCTCCAGAACCAAACATTGAAAGAGGCAGAATTTATATGCGTAAATGACGGTTCTAAAGATAATTCCTTGACTATTTTGAATGATTATGCAGCAAAGGACAGTCGAGTAAAAATAATTAATCAAAAAAATCAGGGAGCAGGATGTGCAAGAAATAACGGTCTAAAAGCTGCGAAAGGCGAGTATATAGCGTTTTTAGACCCTGACGACTGGTTTGAACCTGATGCACTGGAAACATTGTACAATAAATCAAAACGCCAAAATTGCGACATGGTCGTATTTAATTTTAATAAAGTGGGAGAGAATGGAAACATATTGGGTCGTTATAATCTGCATGACAGGTTACAAAGATTTTACGACATAAAAGAAGATGAAAATTTTAACTGGCGTGATATTAAACCGCGTATTTTAGGAGGAATGCATCCTGCCTCTTGGAATAAATTCTACAAACATGAGCTTATAAAAAAACACAGGCTGCATTTTGCCAATTGCAGCCTTGCAGAAGATAACGTCTTTGTCTTTGGAGCCTCATTGAATGCCGGTAAAATAGGGTATTCTGATAAATGCCTCTATAATTATCTTATTCGCCAAAACTCTGCAATCCGTTCAAAATCTGATGAAAACTTCTGTTTATTCAGATCAATTGACTGTGTAAAAAAACTAATTAACAATCTTGGTTTAGCAGAAGAGTTAAAAAATGAATTTGACGGCTATATCCTGAGATTTGTTTCCTACCACATAAAACAAATTGTATCTGTATCAAAATTTAAGCAAATCTGTCAGAAAAAATTATCACCTCTGCAAAATCAAATGCTGAACGAGCGTTATAATACTAATTCTAAACTTATGCCTATAATTGAAGCACTGCTTGCAAAAAAAATAAAGACAGAGTTCCAGAAATTTATCTGAAACTCTTTTTATCGAAAGATCCTATTGAAAGGTTAATTATACCAGTTACGTATCCCCATACCGCATATTCCAAGCCAAATTAGCACTTTTGCTATATCAGCACCGGTGCTGAATAAATTAATTATTGCACCCAGAATTAATATTATCCAGGATAATCCAAATATAGCATCTCTATTCATACGTAAAATCCTATTTTGTGTTCTTTAATAATTATTTATATTACTTGCTTGTCTAAATGATTAGTTTTATTTTACATTAGTATAAGCAACAATGTCAATATGAACTATCAAGAATTAATTACAAACGGTATCAGGAGAATACGTTTCAAGCTTCATCTTACACAGGAACAATTTGCAGAAAAAATTGACATGAGCGTTCAAGGTTATCGTAATATTGAACATAACAGGTATCTGCCAACAGCAGAAACAATAGATAAAGTTTGTCAGGTGTTTAATATTTCTCCTTTAGAGCTGCTTTTACCTGAGCCCCAAAGCGACCTTGAAGCAATCAGATATATTATTGACACCAAACTTAAAAATTGCCAGCTTGAAAAACTCATGCGTATTAACAATATGATTGATTTAATGTAAAATGTAAATCAAATGAAAACCTTCAAAACAATATTAATATATTTTTTATCTGCGTTCTTTATTTCAAGCTTATTACTGTACCTTGTTTTAATCTTTATAGTTCCTGAATATCTAGAAGATAACATCTGTTCTGTAACAGGTATATGCACAGAAACCGAAAATTTAAAAATAGAGATTACACCGGCTCTTAGGGTAAAATTAGACGCAGATATAGTTAAATCCGGCGATTCAATTTATGTCGAAAAAATTCATGCGTCTGCTGATATAAAAAAATTAGCAGTTCAATCAATCAACGCTGACTATATTTTTATTGACGGAAATAAATTCGCACATAAAAAATCCTCCAACAGCTCATTTAATCTAAATAAAATTCCAGAAATAAATATTAAGCGTCTGGAATATATTTCAAAAAGTATAAACCTTAATATACAAGACATCTCTTATGACGGCCATTTGGCAAAATTTAAAGGAGAAGCAAAAACTAAGTTTCTACATAATAAATTTTTAGGCACTCTGGAAAACACAGGGTCGTCTGTCTTTGCGCAAAGCATAAAATTTGGTTCTGCACTTAGTATTACAGGAAAACTGACTGATAAAAAGGGAAATTATGATTTTCACGTTACCGGCCGGAATCTTCCAGTAAACCAGATTGAAAAAGCCCTGCTCGTTTACCAGAAATCACAGGATCCAGCAAAAAAATTCATAGAAAACTTTGTTAACTACGCAGGCAGAATAGATGTTGATTTAAATTTTAAAAACTCGGGAGTATATGGAATATGTACAGCTAAAAAACTTAGTGCTAACGCTGTATGGTTTAATATTCCACTGTATTTTGAGAAAGCCGTTTTTAACTTTAAGGGTAAAACTGTAACATCCGACGCAGATGGTCTTCTTGGAGGAGAGAAAGTAAATCATATACTAAACATTACGCACCTTGGAACATCTGAAAAAGAAGTATATGGTGAACTTAATACTACACTTCAGGGAAATTTCAAATATATACCTGATTTAACTATTCTAAATTCTGCAGACGCAAAAATTGTTTATAAAATTAAACATAAGAAAATTGATGTTATGTACCTGCTTAAACTAAAAGAAGGATCTGATTTGCTCTATAAAAAAGCCTATCTCGGTCTTAGAGATAAGCAAAGACGCTTCTTACTTAAAACCTATAAAGACGGAAATAAGCTCTACATAACGAATTATGATTATTCTCTAATACAAAATGACTCTATAAAAAATATACTTACCGGAAACGGCCTATTAATTAAACAAAATGATCATATGAAGCCTCAATTTTTGACTTGCAAAACAAATGGCTTTGCCCCCGTTTCTGTAACCGGTTCATTCGGTGAATACGTCGAAGGAGGCGAGTTTAACGGAGACTTGAAATATGACTTCGTAAAAAATCAAATATTCGGAAAATTTGAACTTATTAATACAAGGTTTAAAAACTTCTTTGTTAGCAGAGCAAAAATTATTTCAGAGAAAGAAAAAATATACATAAAAGCTGACGGAACATATGAAAGCGAAAACTTTTTCTGTGATATAGATGCAAGCAACAAATTCAGTAAAAATATCATAATTTATAAAATGAATATGTTTTTAAACGAATTGATTATACGTAAATCTCAAAATTTTAGTTCTGGACATACTGACATTGCATCAAAAATTAAGGACAACGATATTAATATAGAAAATTGGGAAGTAAGAATAGGTAAAATAAAAAAAGACCGGATAGTTATTAAAAATATCGAACTGAATGGGAGTTTAAAAGATAATACTTTCAGGTTTTCAATGCCTGAGTTAAAGTTTGCAAACGGTACTTTAACTGCATCAGGCAGATATAATTTTGCAGACGCATCTTCTTGCATTGATTTTGCAGCTAAAAACATCGACTCCAATACAGCTGCAGATATGTTATTTAATCTTCCGGAGCAGGTAAATGGTACTGCTGATGCTATATTATATCTTAATACAGCTAAAAATTTACAAGAGATTAAAGCTTGTGCATGTTTTCAGATTAAAGAAGGATTTTTGCCACAGCTCGGAAGTACTGAATTTATGTTAAAAAATTCAAAAAAAATAAAAATAGCAGATTTAACAAATGCAGATTTGACGAGTAAAAAAGCACTCCAATCCAATATTAAAGGTTCTTTCTATGTAGATAATTCAAAGCTCAAAGATATTAATCTCACGTCACAGCAAAAATTTCTATCATTATTTATCGAAGGCGATTACGATATTGAACAACAATTTGCAGATTTAAGCTTGTACGGCAAATATAATAAAGAAGCTCCTAAGGGTATAAAAATATTATTTATACCGCTTAACTGGATATTAAATATTGTTTTCCGTCCGGAAAGCACAATGGATTTATACAAAGATAAACTTGATAAAATTCCATCAATAGAATCTGATGCTTCTAAAAATGCGTATTTTAGAGTAAAACTTTCAGGCGATTTGAATAACGGAAATATTGATGTTGAACTCAAAGGTATTAAATAGGTTTGCAAAAAAAGTGTGCTTAAAATAAAATTAGTATGAGGGTCGTAATTTGGAACATTATACTAAAACACTTCCATATGAGCTGGAATTAACATCAAGAGTGCTCCATGAAGCAACAAGATGTTTTTTTGAACTGCAAAAATTTCCAATCTCTCAGGAAGAATTTATTATTCTGGACTGCCTCTACATTAACCCTAATATAATACAAATGGAAATTGCCAAATTGATTTTAAAAGGCCGAGCACACACAGGAAAATTCCTTAAATCTCTTGAAGAAAAAAAACTTATTACAAGAACACCTGTAAAACAGGGGTCTAAAATTGTAATGCAAATTAAAATTACTGATAAAGGGCTGAAAACCTACAGAAAAATAGCTAATGCTCTTGATGAGCATATAAAAGATGCCAGTGCAGGTTTAAAAATAAGGATAAATGATGTAATTTCTGCACTCCAAACAATTCGTGAAGATGCTGTCACTAAATTCAATATTAAATTTGAATAAATAAAAAACTTGCAAATTCACAAAATATATGCTTTAATAACGTGTAGAAAAATCTACGCGTTGACGGAGGTACTATGTCGGAAGAAGCATTAAATGGACACGAGGAGTGGAGTTTCAAGTTAAATCCGTGGATTACAATGGTACCTCTTATGCTATCCATATTTATGTATGCGCTGGATGAAACGATTTCGAACGTAGCGCTTCCTTATATGGCAGGAACATTTTCAGTAAGCCATAATGAATCAACCTGGATTATTACGAGTTATCTTGTAGCAAGCGGCATTGCAATTCCGGCAGTTGACTTTTTCAGCAAACTCATCGGTCGAAAACAGTATTTTATGCTGAGTATAGTTGTATTTACGATTGCGTCAATTTTCTGCGGAATATCAAATTCCATGACAATGATGCTGTTTTCAAGAATTCTGCAGGGCGTTGGAGGCGGCGGTATTATGCCGATTGCACAGGCAATGATTTTTGAAATATTTCCGAAAGAAAAACTTTCTGCCGCAATGGCAATTTTCGGGCTCGGGGTAATTATGGCGCCGATTATGGGGCCTGCTGTCGGCGGATGGCTTACAGAAAATTTCTCTTGGCCGTTTATTTATTTTATTAACATACCTTTTGGTATAATTGCACTTATTCTGTCGCATAAATTCATTGAAGAGCCGCCATATTCAAAAAAACAAAAAAATGTTACTATGGACATAAGCGGATTTGTTTTCCTTGCTCTCTGGCTTTTGACTTTGCAGGTTGTGCTGGATAAAGGAAACGATGCAGACTGGTTTAATGCAACATGGATTTGCCAGTTATCAGCAGTTTCTTTATTCTCTTTTTTGACATTTGTTTATATTCAGATAAAAAAAAGCAAAACGCACACCGGCTTGATAGACCTTTCTGTGCTAAAAAACCACAATTTTCTTATTGGCACAATGGGTCAAATCGTCTTGATGGGAGTCATGATGTCATCGGCTTCAATATTGCCGTCTATGCTGCAATCTTTGCTCGGGTATACATCATTCTTAAGCGGAATATCAATGGTACCGCGCGGTGCAGGATGCTTCCTGGCATCCATACTTTGCGGTATATTTGTTTCAAAGGTTGGTATTAAACCGGTTGTAACGGTTGGTTTAATAGTCCTTGCCTCCGCAGGGCTCCTGTTTGGAGAAATCAACACGTCTATATCACTTGTAGATATTGCTTTTCCAAACTTCGTATTTGGTCTGGGGATGATTATGGCAATGGTGCCGCTTGCAAATATTTCTTGCGCGACGCTTCCGAATGAGGCACAGACAAACGCATCCGGGGTACAGAACCTGTTGAAAAATATCGGTGCTGCCATCGGAACATCAATTGCAACAACAATGATTACAAGATTTTCTCAAATGCACCAACATATGATGATTAAATCTTTGACTGAAACAAATAGTGTTTATGCAGAGAGATTAAACTCAATGATTTCTTCATTTATAACTCAGGTCGATCTTCCGACAGCAACACATATGGCTCAGGCTCAGATACATAATATACTTAGACAGCAGGCAACGTTATGGGGTTATGTCGAAACCTTTAGATACTTTGCTGTCGCAGTAATCCTGATTTTGCCGTTTGTCTGCTTCCTGCACGATAGCGTAAAAGCAGAAAAAAAGCAAAAACAAGCATAAAATAAAAAGAGTATATTTATGGTGGGCGTGAAGTAGCAATGTTCGAACTTTTTGAAATGTATTAAAAGTTTTTTAATTCTAGAAAATAAAATTAATGCTGAATAAACAATTGCCATCGATATAAAATAACTATTTTAGCAGAAGCAAAAGGAATTAAGAGCCCTCCGCAGATTATTGGTAAGTGTATTGTTAAAGATTTTTTTAACTATCTGGAAATAATAATTAAATTTTGATATGCATACTAACTTTTGTAATTATATGGTTATTTTTTTTTCACTAGTTAATAATTCATGTTTTCTATTTGAAGATTCTATACCAAAAAATTCAATTAAAAAATCGCTAAAACCTACAACAATATGCATTAAATTGTGATTTAAATACAATATTTCATTTATCTTACCATTTTTGGCATAATAAGCCGAAAGTGCAATTCCTGTTGGACAGAATTCTTGATGAGATTGGTTTATTAAGCAACTATGCTTATATGCATTATGTAAATCATTAATAGCTTTAAGTATTAATTCATATTTGCAATAATTTAATTCAGTTTTTATATCTAATTTCAATTGTGTTGAAATTTTCTCTCCAATACAATATTTCTTATTGGTCAATAATTCTCCAAGCGAACTAATACATATTTCATTATATTGCCGGACATTATTTGAATCATAGTACAAACAAAGTACCATAATTAAATCATCTATCACTCGTTTCATTATATGAACAATCTGTTCTTTTTTTGTATTTATTGCAAAGATGTTAATTGTCACATCTGAATTTGTCATTAATTTATTATGAATTTGATAATTTTCTTCAATAAGTTTGTTTAAATATTCTATTGTGGCAAATAATTCTAATGCTAGTGTGAAAATGTTTATAAGTCCAAATGAGGTTTGATATTTTTGCAATTTTAAAAATATTGGAGAAACAATATTTGGCCTGCTAATTAACCTATTGTCAATATGATAACCTTTATAGTTTCCTCTAAAACCCGAATCAAAATTATATTGTATTATATGTATATCAGCCATTATACAATTATTTTAATATAAAAAAAAAGCTTTATTTGTTTTAAAATATTTTTCTTATTAACAGTTAAAGAGACTCGAACTTTTGAAATCGATACCATAAAAAACATTTGACGACTTTTAAAATTTAATTGGCTGAAATGCAGATTGGAAGTTGTAAAGTCACTAAAAAAGAGCCTTTTTCGGCTCTTTTTAAAAATGGTGGGCGTTAGAAGACTCGAACTTCTGACCCTCTCCTTGTAAGGGAGACGCTCTACCAACTGAGCTAAACGCCCATTTCTGGGATTTGCCTAGGAGCCCTTCATTTACCCCTGAGCTAAACGCCCTCGGCAAGACTTATATTAAACCAAACAAAATTTAATGTCAAATACTTTGTTTTTATAATCTAATTAGCGTATTTAAAAACCTCTTCAAATTATATACAATACTAGAAAAAGAAAGGAGTTTTGAACTATGGAAATCAAAGTTGTTCAAGATGCAAAAAGTATTGAAGCCGATATCCTTGTTGTTAACAAGTTTGAAGATGAAAATACATCTAATGAGCTTGCCAACAAATACGCAGTTGAGCAGGATAATTTTAAAGGTAAATTTGGAGAAACATACCTTCTGCCGACTTATGGGAAAGAAATCTACAGAAAAGTCCTCGTGCTTGGTCTCGGTAAAAAATCTGAATTTAACCCTAATAAAATGAGAGAAGCTGTTGCAAAAGCAATAAAAAAAGCCATGCAAATGGAAGCAAAAAAAGTCGCGTTCTCTCTCGATGGAATTGAATTTGATTACTCAGAACAATTCACGATGGGTGCTTTTATTGCCGATTACGCATTTGATAAATACAAATCAGAAAAGAAAGATAATAAAGTACAGGAAGTTTATGTACAGGCTAATGCAGACATTGTTAAAAAAGCTGAAAAAATCGCCTCTGCTATGGCTTTTGCCAGAAACCTTGCAAACGAACCCGCACAATTTGCAACGCCGACAGAACTTGCAAATATAGCATGTGATTTCGGTTTGGATACAGTTGTGTACAACAGAGAAGAATGTGAAAAATTAGGTATGGGAGCTTTCCTCGCAGTTGCTAAAGGAAGTTCGCAAGAGCCGAAATTTATCCATATGAAATATCAGGTAGACAACCCGAAAAAGAAAATTGCTATAATCGGTAAAGGTATTACTTTTGATAGCGGCGGACTTGATATTAAACCGGCTTCTTCAATGCTTTCAATGAAAGATGATATGTCAGCAGCAGCCTGCGTACTCGGGGTAATGAGTATTATAAGAGAATTCCACCCGCAGGTCGAAGTTCACGGCATTATCGCAGCGTGTGAAAACATGCCTGGCTGCAGCGCTTATAAACCGGGTGATATCTTAACAGCAAAAAATGGCAAAACAATTGAAGTTGATAATACAGACGCAGAAGGAAGATTAACTCTTGCTGATGCACTCTGCTACGCCTGCGAATTAGGTGTTGATGAAGTAATCGACCTTGCAACACTCACTGGAGCCTGCATGGTTGCACTGGGCACAAATGCAGCAGGTATTATGGGTAACGACGATACACTTGTGAAAAACCTTATAAATACTGCTGAGCGAAACGGCGAAAGATACTGGGAACTTCCTTTATGGGATGAATACTTTGACAGCTTGAAAAGCGATATTGCAGATATGAAGAATACCGGCTCACGCTGGGGCGGCGCTTCCACTGCAGGAGTTTTCCTCAAAAAATTCGTTAAAGATGTAAAATGGGCTCACATTGATATTGCGGGAGTTGCTTTCTTAGATAAACCTCAAAAAGAATTTATCAAAGGCGCAACCGGCGCAGGTGTAAGAACACTTCTAAATTATATTTTAGAGCAGTAGTTACTTTTTCTTTACTAAAAAGAAAAAGTAACCAAAAAGAAAAGAGCACACGGTCGGGTGACAATCGTTATAAGCCAAACCGGAATTTTTCCATCAGGTCACCCTCAATGTATAACTTCCAGAAATAGTTAAGGGCGGGATGCTTTGCATCCCGCCCTTCTTCTTAATCTATATCTCTTCTGTATCAACAAATGTTATTTTATACCCTAGAATATCTGCTATAAGTAAAACTTCATTATATGTTATGCTTCCTCTAATAAGTTTATTTGAAAGATTATTTGAACTATAGTTCTTCCCCATTTTCTCTGTCAACCGCAGACAAAGCTCTTTCATTTTAATATTTTTCGCTGCTAATAACGATTTTATTTGTTCTCTTGCCTTCATATTCATATTAATAATTATACTAATCCGTGAAAATGTTGACAAATAAGTGTACAACGAATATAATAAAAACACTTATTAGTGATTTTATACTCTAATTAGTGTGCACACATTTTACATTTATTAACAAAAGGAATGCCTATGAGAAAAAAACTATTTTATGAATTTATTGGGGAAAAAATCAGACAAAAAAGAGAAGAAAAAGGTGTAACAATTAATGAATTATCACTCAAGACGGGAATAAGAAAGATATATTTGCAAAAAATAGAGGAGGGCAAAGCTTCTAGATTTAGTACAACAAAACTTTTTATGATAGCTGAGGCATTGGAAACACATGCCAGTATGCTGGTGATAGGCTGGGAAGAGTTTGAAAAGTTAGCCTGCGCCGAATAAATCTCCGTCAAAATTCAGGCCTTTTGCTTCTTTAAGAAGCGGATAATCATCAATATTATTATTCTTAACAAAATCAATTGCTTCTGCTCTTGCGAGTTCAAGAATTTTCGCATCATTCACAATATCCGCAATAATCATATCCGGAAGTCCGCTCTGGCGCGTTCCTAGAAATTCTCCGGGGCCTCTTAACTGCAAATCTTTTTCCGCAATAACAAACCCGTCATTTGTCTGAGTCATTATATCGAGCCTTGCACGTGTTTCTTGAGATTTCGTGGAAGATGATAACACACAGTAAGACTGCAAATCACTCCTCCCGACACGCCCTCTTAACTGATGAAGCTGTGAAAGTCCGAACCTTTCCGCATTCTCAATCACAATGACTGTAGCATTTGGAACATCTACCCCGACTTCGACAACAGTTGTAGACACAAGAATATCATATTCTTTGTTCTTGAACTTATTCATAACTTCATCTTTTTCATCGTTTTTAAGCTTTCCGTGCAAGAGCCCGATTTTATATTCCGGAAAAACTTCATTCTGCCACTTTTCTTTTTCTATGGTCGCAGCTTTTGCCGAAAGAGTTTCACTTTCCTCAATAAGGGGATAAACTATATATGCCTGACGTCCGGACTCGACTTCTCTACGTATCAAGCTTGCAATCTGCCTTCTTGAATTTGTCATTGTCGTAAGTATAGGTTTTCTACCGCTCGGAAGCTCATCAATAATAGTCAAATCTAAATCACCATTCATGGTAATCGCAAGTGTTCTCGGGATTGGTGTTGCTGTCATAGTAAGGATTTGCGGATTTTGAGATTTTTTGCGCAGTGCAAGCCTCTGCTTAACACCGAATCTGTGCTGTTCGTCGATTACTACAGCACCAAGGTTAGCGAAATCAACAGTATCCTGAATAAGTGCGTGTGTACCTACTGCAATATTTGCCTGACCATTCCGGAGATTTGTTTCTGAAACAGTACGCTGTTTTTTGCTTATACTTCCAATAAGCAGTTCAACGCTCAAACCAAGAGGTGTAAGCCATTTAACAAGGTTATTGTAATGCTGCTGTGCAAGGATTTCCGTAGGCGCCATAATTGCAGCCTGATATCCGTTTTCTATTGCTGCAAGAAGCATAATACATGCAACTACGGTTTTTCCGCTTCCTACATCGCCTTGAAGCAGTCTTTGCATTGGCTTTGTCGAATTTAAATCATTTAAAATCTCATTCACAGCTCTTTTTTGAGCTCCTGTTAATTCAAACGGCAAACTGTTGATGAAACGCATTACAAGTCCGTCTTTTTTTATTTCTAGCGGAATTGAAGAAATACTTTTATTGTTCTCTTCTCTTAAAAGTGCAAGTTTAAGCTGAATTAGAAATAATTCCTCAAATACAAGCGAGTAACGCGCGTTATGCAAAGAATCATTATCCTTTGGAAAGTGCATCTGTTCGACTGCTTCGCGTTTTTCCATAAGATTATATTTTTCTATAACCTTTCGCGGCAGAACAGTTTCTATATCGTTTTTAAACAGCTGTATGGTATTAAAAATAGCTCTTCTCAAAGTTTTTATATTAAGATTTTCACTCAAGGGGTAAATCGGAACTATACGCGCTAAATTAATATTGGATTCACCAAGAATTTCATCCTCCATAATTGAATAAACAGGTTTATCAAGGGTAGGCATTCCGTCATAAGAATTTATTTTTACGGTACCGGAAACCATAATTCCAGCTCCTTTAGGGAATTGCTGTTTCATTCTCTCAAGCGTAAATTTATTGGATTTTGAAGCAAAGAAATTAAGGCTCATACTTCCAGACCCGTCATTTATACGAACCTTAACAACTCCAAGATTATTTTTTGTAGTAAATGCTTCCACAGAACGGATATTTCCAAACACAGTTGTAGTTTCACCCGGCTCTAAATCCCTTATCCTTGTTCTGGTTGAGTAATCAACATGTTTGCGCGGGAAATAATAAAGCAGATCACCTACCGTATAAATCCCGAGTTTATTCAAAACATAGGCTATCTTTGGTCCTATGCCCTTCAAATACATAACATCTGATTTTAAGCTAAGATTTGAGTGCGCCTTTTTTGGCTGTGTTTCGCCTGTTTCAGCCTTAATTACACTGACAAGTCTCTCCAAGGATTTTTTTCTCTGAGGTAAAGTATCCATTTGATACCGCTCAAAATGTTCTAAAAGCACCTGCCACTTTGGGTTTTTAGACTTTTTAATTTCTTTACGCAATTCAGAACAGATGAACGATGAAAAACTCCTCGTACGCCCGTTAATATTGATATATTTATACTTAACCTCAATTTCGACGGCTTTCTTAATCTGCTCAAGATTGTCCATATTTTTATTATACTTAAATTGCCCCCTCACCCCAACCCTCTCCCTAAGGAGAGGGAGTTGTTGTTACATTTCTTAATATCCACTCTCTAAAAAGGCAATTTTTTGAAACTTATATACTTTATATATATGTAAGAGTTATTCAAAGAGAGAGTAAAGATTATGGCAGCTACATACGACGCAATTGAAAGAAATAAAAAACCAGCAGGCGCTTTAGAAATTCCTGAAAACTTTCATTTCTACTATTTGAATAAACAAGACAGACAAATGAGATTTAACAACGGCGGAGATCCTATTTACGCTGTGTTCGATAAAATTGACAACAGACCTCTCTCTAAAATAGCTAAAGATTTCGTTAAAGAATTAAAAGATGACTCTATCAGATTTATCTCTACTTTATTAAAATAATTTAGCCGGAGAAAAAGAAAAAAGTTTTATTACCCCATCTTACATCTTACAAAATTTTGCCCCATTTCGGGGCTTTTTTTAATTCTTACTGTAAATAGTAGCTTCTACATTTTTATGCGGCAATGTTAAGTCTTCCATTGATTTAACAAGCTGTGCTTTTGTATCAGCTTCTACAAATTTTCCTCCGGTAACATTTGCAGTACACTGGAGCTGTGCAAGGTCATCTTCGTCATGCACATTAAATGCAATTACATCAATTTTGATATCTTTTCTTGTCTTAACCAGTTCTATTGAATAATCACACGGGCTTTCGTCACAATTTTCCCCTCCGTCTGTTAGCAGAATAATATGTTTTACACCGTCATATCCATCTAAATCTTTGTTGACGGCTTGTTTAAGCGAATATGTTATTGGAGTCATTCCTCTTGGTCTAAGACGCGACATTTCAGAAAGAATAGAAGAACTGCTTGAAAAACCGAGAGGTACTACAAGCTCAGAACTTCTGCATGCATTATACGCGAAAAGATTGCATGTATGACCGTAAACTCTAAGTCCGACTTTAGTTCCGGAGGAGATTTGCGGCAAAATATAGTTCATCATTTCCTTAACCTGATTTGCCTTTGTCTTGTGTTCAAGAAATTCCCCCATGCTGTTTGAATAATCTACAACAAAAAGCAGCTTGTCACCGTTATCCTTATAGCTGTAATCAGAAGGAGTATAAACCTCATAGGCAAAAACAGGAATAATTATTAAAAGCAATAAAAACCAGATTTTTTTCATATCATAAGATTAACCTGTTTTTTCAATCCGATATATTCTCTTACAGAGCTAGCCTGCAATACTTGATTTTCATTTTTATCAGCGCTACTCTTGTATCGGAGGAGTAAGATGTCAAAGAATATTTTTATTACTGCGACCGGAACAGATGTAGGAAAAACGTATGTTTCAGCCCTTATTGTAAAAGAAATGAGAAAAGCCGGATATAATTGCGGATATTTTAAACCTGTACTTAGCGGTATAGAAGAACAAAATGGCAAATTGACTGTAAGTGACGCAAATTATGTTGTTGATACCGCAAAAATCCCTTGTGAAGCGGACAATTGTGTCGGATACTGGTGGAAGGAGGCAGTTTCTCCACATTTAGCAGCCAAACGCGCCGGCAAAGATATTGAAATAGAAAAAATTAAACAAAAATTTGAAGAGCTCAGCAAAGATTATGATTATCTTTTGATTGAAGGCGCAGGCGGAATTACCTGCCCTCTAAGGCTTGAAAACGGAGAAAAATACCTGCTTAAAGATCTAATCAAAGAACTAGAAACAAGCATTATTATTGTTGCAGACGGAGGACTCGGTACGATAAATTCAACCCTGCTTACGGTTGAATACGCAAGAGCCAATAACATACCGATTGCAGGTATTATCTTAAACAACTTTAACCCTGACAGTTTTATGCATCAGGATAATTTAAAACAGGTTGAATACCTCACCGGCATTAAAGTTGTTGCGACTGTAGAAAGAGGTCAAAAGGATATTAAACTTTTGGAGGAATTATGGACTGGCAGAAAGAAGATTTGAAATACATATGGCATCCGTGCTCACAAATGAAGGATTATGAGACGCTTCCGCCTATCGTTATCGAGCGCGGCAAAGGGATAAATTTATACGATATCAACGGGAAATGCTACAAGGACGTAATCAGTTCGTGGTGGTGCAACCTTCTCGGGCATTGTCATCCAAGAATTAATGCTGCGATAAAAAAGCAGGTGGATACGCTTGAACACGTTATTTTCGCAAATTTTTCACATAAAACTGCGATTACACTCTGTCAGGAGCTTGCTGAAATTGTTCCGGCCGGATTGTGCAAATTCAACTTTGCCGATAACGGTTCTTCTGCCATTGAAATGGCTTTAAAAATGAGTTTTCAGTACCATTATCAAACAGGAAACCCGCAGAAAAAAAGATTTATGGCATTAGCAGACGCATACCATGGCGAAACCCTCGGGGCTCTTGCAGTTGGCGGAGTTGATTTATATTCGGAACTCTATAAACCGCTGCTTCTAGATGTAATAAGAATAGAAGGATTAGATTGTTACAGATGCAAATACGGGAAATGCCGTGATTGTTGTAATTGCGAGTGTTTTGAAAAAGCGGAAGAAGCTTTTGCAAAATACGCAGATGAAACAGCTGCAATTATTGTAGAACCATTATTACAGGGCTCTGCCGGAATGAAGGTTTATCCGCCTTTATATTTGAAAAAACTCAGAGAACTGTGTGATAAATACAATGTTCATCTTATAGCCGACGAAATCGCAACAGGTTACGGCAGAACAGGGAAAATGTTTGCATTCAACCATGCCGGCGTAAGCCCTGATATAATGTGTCTTTCTAAGGGTTTAACCGGCGGTTATATGCCAATGGCAATTGCTGTAACTACACAGGAAATTTATGATGCGTTTTATGACGATTATCTGAAAGGCAAAGCGTTCATGCATTCGCACACATATTCCGGAAACCCGCTTGCGTGCTCTGCTGCAATAGAAGTTTTGAAGATTTTAAAAGACGAACAAATCATAGAAAAAGCTAACAAGCGTGCTGTTTACTTTAACAATGTTGTTAAGGAAAAATTCCTTCCGCTGGAAAACGTAGGAGAAGTACGCTCAATAGGTTTAATTAACGCAATTGAACTTGTTAAAAACAGAGATACAAAAGAACCTCTTGATTATACAAAACGTACAGGATATCAGATTTACAAAAAAGCTCTGGAAAAAGGAGTTCTGTTAAGACCTCTCGGGGATGTAATATACTTCAATCCGCCTCTTATTATTGAAGAGCAGGATATTGACTTTGTAACTGATGTTGCTTTAGAATGTACAAAAGAAATATTAAAGAATTAAGGAGTATCCCGAATGAATGTATCGTTAAAGACTTTTATGCCGGTTGCTGCAGCCGGACTGTTAGGTTTGAGTGCATGTAGTGATGTCAAAGAAAGAGCTAAAGATTATATGCAGGACAGGCCTTATTCTGAATACGCAGAATTAACTAATACAAAAAATCACGCCTTTGTACAATCAAGACTTGATTCAATGGCATACAGAGATATTTTTAACGGTACAAAACTTGCAGAAGATTCTGCTTCTGTAGCAGAATTCAACAAAATAGCAGCCAGCCTAAGAGGATATAAAGATAGCGATCCCTCATGGGATGCAATACAAATTATAGAGCAAAATCTAATAGAACAAGATATCTCAACAAAAGATTTATCAAGAATAGTAGCAAACCGTTTCTATCTTTTTGATACTTATAAGTGTATTCAATTTCAGCATGATGCTGATGATTGGGCTTATAGAAAATTCTTTACTCAAAAAGGAATTATGACTGATGAACTTTCAAAGCAATGTGATGAGGTTTCTAAAAAAATCAGACCTTAATTAAGTTTTGATTTAAGTATTCTTGCAGCCGAAATCAAAATATCAATACTGGTTGAAAACGGCGGTGCGTAAGTCAGGTCAACATCAAGCAAATCTTCGACAGTCATTCCCCTCAAAAGTCCGACTGAGATAGTATTAACTCTTTTATCAGCATCACCGCAGCCTATTGCCTGAGCACCAAGCATTTTATGAGAACGCCTGTCTGCAACGAGTTTCAAGGTGACATTTTTTACTTCGGGCATATAACCGGCCTTATCACGCTTTGTTATAACCACAGAAACAGTGTCATAACCTCTTTTTTGAGCTGCTTTTTCTGTTAAACCGGTCATTGACATACTGAGAGAATGGTATCTTAAAACAGCTGAACCGAGAACTCCCTCAAAATCCTCGACCCCGCCGCAAGCATTAATCGCAGCAACCCTGCCTTCTTTATTTGCAGTAGAGCCAAGCGGAATCCATACCGGAGAATGCGAAATAATATTAATCTTTTCAGCACAGTCACCGCAGGCATATATATCCGGAATGTTTGTTTCCATTCTGCTGTTAACCTTTATAGCACCGGTCGTTCCTATTTCAATTCCGGCTTCCTTAGCAATATCGACTACAGGATAAACCCCTGTTGCAATCACTGCCATATCTGTTTCAAAACCTGAACCGTTTGTCGTTAAAACTCCTGTTACTGTTTCATCACCTACAAATTCACAAACCTGATCTTCGTTTAGAATTTTTACAAGACCGTCAGAATTTTCCAGTATGAAAGATTGTATCAATGAAGAGATATCCTCATCAAAAACAGAAAGAATAAAAGGAGAGCGCTCAACAAGAGTTACATTCTTTTTATTTTTAACAAAAGCCTCTATCAGTTCTATACTAATATACCCGCCGCCTATTATTGTTATATTTTGCGACTTTTCCATTGCGCTTCTCATATTAATACCGTCCTCTAGAGTTCTTAATGTAAAAATATTTTTTAGACCGGTATTTTTTATATCCGGTATAAACGGCGCAGCCCCTGTTGCAATAATTAATTTGTCATACTCAACAAAATTACAAACACCTAATTTTAAATCTTTAACCAGAATTTTTTTATCTGCAGGAAGAATTTTTGTAACCTGATGCTCCGTATGAATATTTATACCGCTTTTTTCAAACTCTTCCTTGGTTCTGACAATAAGTTTATGCCAGTCCTCAAAATCTCCCGCTACGTAGTAAGGAAGCCCGCAGGAAGAATAGGATACAAAAGTGTCCTTTGTATAAATATGTACATCCGCATCCGGAAGCAGTCTTTTTGATTTTGCAGCAGCTTTGGCGCCTGCTGCGACCCCGCCTATAATTATTATTCTCATAATGAGATTATGGCGGGCTTAAACGGTAAATTCAATTAGACACTCATCTATTTCCGTATTAATAAAGTTATATCGTTAAATACAACAAATATCATAAGAATAATAAGCAACGAGAAAAATACTGTAGATATAACCTCAATAACTTTTTCATTTAAAGGTTTACCCATGATTTTTTCAATAATCAAAAACATTAAGTGTCCTCCATCCAGAGCCGGAATAGGAAGAATATTTAATATAGCAAGGTTCATAGATATAAGAGCTGCAAGAAGTACACCTGAAGCTTTTCCGCTTTTCTCTATCATATCGCCGCCTATTTTGGTAATCGCAACAACACCATGCATATCTTTTAACGGAATATTGCCTGTAAACAACTGGCCGAGAGAGTACATCATCATATAAGTATTGTTCCATAGATATGAACAACTCTCTTTTACAACAGCAGCAGGAGTATTTGTCTTAATCATTGTCTGCTTTGCTCCAAGCCCGATACCAATAATCCCTTTTTCATCAGGATAAATAGGATTGAGTTCTATAGTTTTTCCATCACGCAAAACCGTTAGATTAATAGGGTGCACACCGTTTGATAAAACTTTTGCCACATCATACATTGAGAATTTGCCATCTGAAGTATAAACTCTCTTACCGTCAATACTTTTTTCAAGTTCTTTCAATCTCTCATCAAGAGTTATACCCTCATTTTTATAGTACTTAGCACCCTTTAGCGCATATTTGTCCATTGTTACAATATCTTTTTCCAAATCCAGAGGAAGTCTTATCGCAATACCCTCCGGTATAATTTCATCTTTAGATAAGCCCGGATTTAAATCTTTAAGTTTTGAATAGTTTGCATCGACTGTTTTTTCTGAAACAATACCGTTATTTTTAGCGCTATTTTTAACAATAGTCACCAGTGAGTAAACGTTATTAATATCACAACCGTTAGCTTTAAGTATTCTGTCACCTTCTCTTAATCCGGATTTCCGTATACTTGCTTCCTTTGGAGCGCTTATTTCCCCTGCATAAATCTCATAATTTCCAGAAGGAAGTTTGTGAGAAACAATTGCCACAAGCATAACCAGAGCAATCGCACAAATTACGTTTGCAATTACGCCGGCAGAAACAACAATCGCTCTCTGCCATGCCGGTTTATTTGCAAATCTTTCCGGAGAGTCTTTTGGAAGTTCACAATCTTTCTCGTCATCAGGAAAAGAAACGTATCCGCCAAGCAAAAATGCATGAACCAGAACTTCCACATCACCAACCTTGGTTTTATATAAAGTCGGCCCTACAGGAAGGCCAAACCCGAATTTATCAACCTTTATACCAAATGCACGGGCTGCAAAAAAGTGCCCTGCTTCGTGTACAAGAATAAGTAAACTTAAAAGTAATATCATTATGATAATTGACATAAACTCTCCCTTTTATTATCTTTTTTATAATTTTAACATAAATAGCTTTGTTGTGTTATAATTAGGCAAAATAGGTGACAAAATGACTATTGCAATATATCCGGGCAGTTTTGACCCGATTACAAACGGACATATAGATATTCTAAAAAGCGGCGCTAAAATTTTCGATAAAGTTATAATCGCCGTATGTTATAACGTTAATAAAGAAGGCTTTCTTCCTATTGACGTCCGCACAAAATTAATTCAAGAAAGCGTAAATGATATTCCAAATGTTGAAGTTGATGCTTTTCAAGGTTTAACCGTTGAATATGCAAAAAAGCGCGGAGCATCTGTTCTTTTGAGGGGCCTGAGAACCTCTTTTGACTTTGAGTATGAAATGCAGCTTTCTCAGACAAACCATGCTTTATACAATGATATTAAAACAGTCTTTTTAATCACACAGCCTGAATTTAACTTTATATCTTCATCCTGCGTGCGGGAAATTCTCCTAAATAAAGGTGATATAAGCGGATTTGTGCCGGAAGCTGTATGCCGGTATTTAACTATGAACGCTCAGGCTTTAAGTTAGACAAAATTACTGCAACTATCATAAATACACATCCCAAAATTTCTTTTGGCAGCATTGTTTCGCCTAAAATCACCGCACCGCCTAGTACTGCAAAAACAGATTCAAGACTAAAAATGATTGACGCAATTACAGGAAGAGTATTTTTCTGCCCGAAAATTTGTAATGTATAAGCCACGCCACAGGTTAAAATACCTGCATACAAAAGAGATGTTTTGCAATCAATAATAGATGCAGCTGTCGGATTTTCAAATAAGAGTGTTAAAACAGCAGACAAAATCCCAACAACCACAAATTGCAAACAGCATGCTTTCACTGCATTAACTTTGTTAGAATAAAAATTAACAACCAGAATATGGACGCCGTAGAAGAATGCAGCTACCAGCACCAGTAAGTCATAAACATTAAAACCGCCACCCGGAGTATAACACAAGAAATATAAACCAATTACAGCAAGAATTACGCTGAAAACAATTCTCTTTTCAAGTTTGTGTCCTTGCAGAACCGCAATAATCGGTACGAAAATAATATACAGAGCAGAAATAAATCCGGCCTTACCCGCTGTAACATACTGCATGCAGTATTGTTGAATACTCATGGCCGTAAATAGCGCAAGTCCGCATCCTACTCCTGCTCTGGCAAGATTTATATGCTGATATCTCTTTCTTTTTTTTGTTCTAGTATCCGGTTTTGACAGCTTAACCCAGAGAATTACCGGCAAAAGGCTCAATGCACCGAGAAAACTTCTTACCATATTGAAAGTAAACGGCCCGATATGGTCCATACCTTCACGCTGAGCAACAAACGAAACACCCCAGATGAGTGCCGTCAAGAATAATGCAAAATTAGCAAGAAGTTTATTTTTCATAACACCATTATATATAACTAAATTCTATTATGCCAAACACCGCCGCGTCTGTCGACAAAAGCGTCATAGCAAGACCAGAATCTGAATATACCAGTTAAACCCAACACTGCATGTGTAACGTTTTTATCTACCGGGTTATCATTTATTAATTGACCAAGCCCCGGCCAAACAATTAAAGAAATTGCTGCAGCACCTACAGAACGTCCGGAAATAGCACCCGGAGTACCGTGTGTTGGAGCTGCCATAACTGCTGATGACAACATAATTAATAAAACTAATATGGAACAAATCTTTTTCATACTTATAATTCTCCCTAATATTTCTTAGTTACCCATAGCAAATGATATCCAAATTGTGTTTTTACCGGTTCGGAAACTTCGCCCACATTACCGTTGAAAGCGGCATCTTCAAAAGGTTTTACCATCTGGCCTTTTCCAAAACATCCCAAATCTCCGCCATTTTTTCCAGACGGACATTTAGAATACAGCCCTGCCATTTCTTTGAAATCATCAAAACTTTTTATTTCGTTCTTAAGTTTTATAGCTTCAAGCTCGGTTGGTACAAGAATATGACTTGCACAAACCGTTGAAAAATCTTCCGCAAAAGAAGGAAGGCATAATAAACCTAATAAAAATAATCCTCCAAATAATTTTTTCATAATAAAACTCCTTAAATATTTATTCAGCATCAACCAATACTTTAGCCTGTTTCCACAAATCGTTAAATTCGTCATATGTATACTCTTCAAAAGGTTTTGTTTTAATTTCTTCCATTTTTCTGAAACGTTTTGTGAATTTTTTATTAGCTCTCAACAATGCTTGTTCAGCATCAATTTTATACCATCTTGCAAGATTAACGGTCGCAAAGAAAATATCCCCCATCTCATCTTCCATTTTCTCTTTGTCACCGCTTTTAACTGCTTCTTCAAATTCTTTATACTCAGATTGAATACAATTTTTCAAACTATCAACACAATCCCATTCAAACCCGACTTTTACGACTTTCTTACTAATTTTTTGTGCTGACATTAATGCAGACTGGGACTTAGAAATACCGTCCAGTACAGATTTTCTATAGGTTTTTTCCTCTTTTTTAAGTTTATCCCAATTATCCAAAATTTCCTGAGTTGAATGCACTTCGGTATTACCAAAGACATGCGGATGCCTGTGTATAAGTTTATCGCTCAATTCTTTTGCAACATCTTCTATATCAAATTCACCGTCGTCCTTTGCAATCTGGGCATGGAGTACAACCTGCAGTAAAACATCACCGAGTTCTTCACGCAGATTTGAAATATCGCCCTCGTCAATTGCATCCACTGCTTCATAAGCTTCTTCAAGCATGTTTGGACGCAAAGACTTATGAGTCTGCTCTCTATCCCACTCACAGCCGTTTTCACTCCTTAGTACAGCTATTATATCAACCAGTTTTTCTAAATTCGGATATTTCATAAACTGATTATATCATAGACTAAGATTTATTAGCCAGCATTTTATACCCGACTGTGAGCGCCCCCATAACGCCGGCTGTAATTCCGCCGTATTTCAGGGCTTTTTTCCACTGCATATTGCTTTTTGTATTTTTAATAATATCAAATAATTTTGCATCCTTAAACTCAGAAGACTTTATGAATTTTTTAGATTCGCTATTCCACCCTAATTTAACGGCATTTTTGGTTTTCAAAAGTTCAAAATCCATAATTCGCTCCAGAGATTTTTTCAATGCTTCTTTACTTGTTTTTATGTTGGTTGTATTTACGGCGTCCAGCAGTGTTTCACTTGAAATAGCTTTACACTGCTCTTCTATTATATATTTATTTGCATTAATTAATTTTCTATACTCTTCTGGAGTTTTAACTTTATCAATTTTATTTAAGACTTCTTTCAATTGTTTGAAATATTTTTTTACATCTGAAGAACAATTCTTATTTAAATTTTTATCAAAAACTTCTCTTGCAAAACTATCAGCCACAGCACCATCCTTACCTATCGGATATCTATTTTTAAAATATCCAACAGCTCCGCCGCCAACTGCTCCGAGCGTCATCATTCCAAGAGTTGAAGGGCCGGAATTATTCCGGACAGGCTGATACCCGCCTTGAGGATACATATTCGCATATGAATTAGTCATATTACACACCTTATAATTACTACACTATATATCTAAAGTAATTTTACGCAGAAAAATTGCTTTATTATTTAACAAAGCGTTACAATTCGTTCAAGTTTACATTTTTATTATCTTTATTGTATAATCTCCTTATACTTTTTAGGAGAAATTTTTAAGTATGAAAGTAAGTGTAAAAGTACCTGCCACATCGGCAAATTTAGGCCCCGGATTTGATTGCCTGGGGTTGGCTCTTCCGATTTATAATACAATTACAATCGAAGAAACCGTGCTTCCGGGAACAGGTATTGAAATAAATTTGATGTCAGAAGAAGAAGTTATTGATGAAATGATTTTCGATAACATTCCAAAAGATGAAAATAATATAGTTTATAAAGCAGTAGAAATGCTTTATAATTCAATCGGTCAAGAACCTTCAGAATTGAAGATTAATATACAGTCGCAAATTCCTATAACAAGAGGCCTTGGAAGTTCTGCAGCTGTAATCGTAGGAGGGCTTATTGCAGCAAACAAACTTTTAGGCTCGCCTGCTGATGAAACAGCACTTCTTTCAATAGCAACAGAGGTTGAGGGACATCCTGATAATGTTGCACCGGCTATTCTGGGAGGTTTCGTAATGGCTTCACAGGAAGATGACGGTTCAATTGTATACAGAAAACTTGATTGGCCTCAAGATTGGGATATTACGGTATGTATTCCTGATTTTGAACTGTCTACTAATATTGCACGCTCTGTTCTGCCGGAACAAATTCCTATGCAGGATGCAATATTTAATGCTAAACACCTTGCAATGCTGGTTGAGGCTATTAATACAAGAGACACAAAGTTAATGAAAATAGCACTTCAAGATAAACTTCATCAGCCTTATAGAGAAAAGCTTGTTCCGGGTATGCGTGAAATAATGGAAGCATTTAAGCATGAAGACGGAGTTCTAGGCTGTGTTTTATCAGGGGCTGGCCCGACGATGCTGATTATTTCACATAAATACGATGTGGATAAGATTAAGTCCACAGTACGAGAAATATGGGAAGGACAAAGCATCAAAACTGATATCAGGACTTTAAAGATTGAAGCCAAGGGGGCCGAAATCCTCGAGGCGTAGGGGTAGGGATAAATTAGATATTAGAAGTTAGTTCTTGTATTTTATAATATACTTTAGTGAATAATTCTTCATTTTGCTTGATTTGTTCTAATTGCACCAAGAGTTCCTTGTATGCTTTTTCTATATCAATTTTTTCTTCGGTTTTAAATAATACATCTGGTTTTATTTTCAATGCACAAATAATATTTTCCAGAGTTTGTTGGCTCGGATAACTTTTTCCATTTTCAATTTTACTTAATGCTGAGGGTTCTATTCCAATCATTTCTGCAAATTGTTCTTGTGAAAGATTGCGAATTTTTCTAGCATTTAAAACATTATTTCCTATAATTTTACGTATATCCATAATATTATTCTAATTTTTATTTGAATGTAGTATAATGTCTTCATAAGAATAAAACATTCTTATGAAGAAACATTGGAGATTTTACTTATGCAATACTTTTAGAATATTATAGGCATCATTTAATTTATCTTGTGGAAAGGTTTGTAATAATCGGACTATATTTTTTATTGCGTCAGCATGGTTGTCTAGTGTCATTGTTGGCCTTGCAGTAAAGAAAAGACTCGGATGTACATCCAGTGCATCACATAATTTTGCCAAAGTTTCGCTCTTGATAAAATTCTTACCTGATTCTAAACGATAGATGGTTCCGGCTTCTACACCAATACATTCACCAAGCTTCTCTTGTGTTAAGCCTTTGGCTTCTCTAAGTTCTTTGAGCGAATTTCCTAAAATCTTTTGAATATCTTTACTATCCATAAAAACATGATAGGTTATTTGTTTACCCATCTCCACATCATAAAGTTCATAAACTAAACATACTGCGACTATTTTAGAACATAGTATACATATTAATACTCATGACGTCATTACAAGGAGAAAATTATGAACAAACTACTAACAACATTGATGCTTTTTACAATCACAGCCAGTGTGGTTTTTGCTGAGACAAAAATTCCGGTTCAACATATCAAAATCAAGGATGGAGATACTATTGATGTTAAGATTGAAAAAAACACTTTTCCGGTAAGATTAATCGGAATTGATTGTTACGAAACAGGCAGAATACATCGCGCATACAGGCAGGCCTATGACAATAACCTATCAATCGATGAAGTTATTGCAAGAGGAAAGCAATCAACGGCTTATCTCGAAAATTTGTACAGAGCAAATAAAAATAATCAGGTCTACATTGATTTCAAAGGCGTTGACATTTACGGACGAGCATTAGGCGTAATTTATTTTGATAAATTGAATGTGAATGAGGATTTACAGAAAAACGGCGGGTGCATGATTTATAATTACGAATGATTTTAGAATAAGCTAAATATTCAATGAATTAACCATTTTATTTAATTTATCAAGCTCGTCTCCAAAACTACTCAGATTTTGATTATTCTCTCCTGGAGGTTCGGTTACGTTAAGTATTGATAGATTTTGCTTAAATTCATTGTAAGGAATTTTAATTTTTTTAGATGAATCCCAAGGATTTACTACCTCTGCATATTTTTTTCCGGTTGCTGGATCTGTGGATATTCCTGTTAGAGCATAAGCGTGGTTTTGATACATGCCATATGCTTTCTGGTTTGATTTAAAGCCACAGTTCACAGAATACTTTGACGGGCTATTTTCAACGGCCTCAAGAGGCTTATCAAAACTGTCATAGACATAATTGTATGAATGTGTCCTTACATTTGGAGTTAGTAAATTTTCCATAGAGAACCCGTCCATTGATTCTAAGACTCCTCCGGGATGATTTCTATCATATTTATCTTTGTATTTAGTTAAGTATTTTTCCGTTGCAAGCTCCAATGCAAGCATATCGTCGTCACCTGACGAATATTTACCGCTTGCTTTTGCATCCTCAAGCTCTTCTGCGGATATATTATAACTATTTTGTTCTCCTTTTGCTGCACCTTTAAATGTCACATTCGCACCACCGGCACCATCAGATTTTACTGCATCACTGATTGCTTGTTTTCCCCACTCTGTTTGACTCATTGAATTTATATCTGATAATAACCAGCAGTCACCGCTGCGACCTTGTTTGGTAGCTTCAATTTGACCGTTTACATTGTTATTAAATTCTCTATCTATAGCATCATTCGCTTGTGCTTGAGCTTCTTCTTTAATCTCACCAGCTTTTTCTTCTGTCTGTTCAGCAGCCCTCTGAGTATTTACAGCTTCATTATTTAAATTTTCAGCTTCTTGCTGAAGTTCATGAGCTTTTGTTTTCTCTGCATTTCCTTTAGTTTGTAGAGTTTTCGCTTCTTCTCGAAAATCATCTGCCTCTGTATTTAATTCTTCTGAATGTTCTTTTTTGGCTTCTGCTTCTTCATTTAATCCTTCGGCTTCATTCTTCAATTCTGCAGCATCATTTTCCAGACTTTCAGCTTCTTGACTAAGCTCTTCTGCTTCTGTCTGTTTCTTTTGCGCCTCAGTTTTTTTGCTCTCGGCATTCTCTTTTTTCTCTACAGCTTCTGCTTTAGCTTGTTCTGCTTCTATTTTTTGTTTTGAAATAACAGCAGCTTCTGCTTCTGTTTCAGGAGTTACAGAGTTTGCGTTAGATATAATCGTATCTGCATTAGCAATTTCAGTATCAGCATCAGATATTTCTGTGTCGGCAGATGTAATTTCTGTTTCTGCTTCAGAATTTAGCTGTTCAGATTCTTGTCTTTTAGATGATGCATCATCAGTTTTTGTTTCAGCTTCCTGATTCTTAGTGTCTGCCTCTGAAGCTTTTTGATCAGCTTCTTTAGACTCATTCTCCGCCTCATTGGTGCGTTCATCTGCAGAGCGTGTGCTTGTTTCTGAATCCGTTAACAAACCTTCTGCACTTGTTTGCAATTCTTGTGACTCTTCATTTTTCTCCTCAGATTCAGAAAACGAATTCGAAGCTGAATTCATAATTAATTCTGCCTGTGCTAACATTTTCTCTGAAGTATTTGCTGCTGCTCCGGCTTCACCAATTCCTCCCAGCCCGAATGTGGGTTTTTGATTTTTTAACTGTTGGATATCAAGAGCTAAATCTCCAGCTTTTTGATATGTATTATGCCTTATATCTTCAACAACATTTTCGAGCGTCTCTGGCACAACAGCTTCTGCGACAACCGAATCTGGATTATTATTTACAGCAGAATAAATATCCCATATGCCAAACTTTTGCAAAATATTGTCTTCTGGTTTAACAGCTTCTGCCTCTTTGGTATCATCAGAAGATTTTTTTACAGCCTCAGCTATTTCTTTGGTAATAAAAAGCGCATAATTAATCCAATCGCCGCTCATTCTAAATCTCCTAAATAACTTAGTTTATTATTTAAGATAACATTTTATACAAAATGTTATGCTGTCAGTATTTGTAGTAATTACAGAGCAATATATATGTAAACAAATGTAACAATATTCTGCAATGAATTAAAGTTTATTGAAGATTATGCCGTTAATTACAGTATAA